>Ga0257120_1001890_pt1 | contig 13231 bp, 15 predicted proteins | sample SI106_10metaG_FD_190153 | JGI IMG/M metagenome (GOLD analysis project Ga0257120, IMG submission 190153) | Marine microbial communities from Saanich Inlet, British Columbia, Canada - SI106_10 | ecosystem: Environmental > Aquatic > Marine > Inlet | place: Canada: British Columbia | collected... | reverse complement strand
ACAGAATAGGGTTAGTATTAACTGGCTCAGACGCAATTCAGAAGAATCTTTAGGTACATTTTGATAGGTAGCCAAAGATAACTGTTCATTCCGACAAATTGAGTGGAGTAAAAACATGAAAGCGCCTATATTCAATGGGGCTTTCGAAACTTAACCTAACAAAACTTAACCTTCTGCGTGAAAGTGACTGTAAGAAAGATAAATTCTACTGGTATTTAATTCAGAAATGAAGTAATGGAGGATTTGCTTAAAAGTCAGCGGACTTCCGTTTTTTGGGAGTCTCTTCACTCTCTTTATCATTTCGCTCATCAACGTAATCCTTGGCCTCTTTAAGCGAAATTTTATTTCCCATGTTAAAGGCTACTATAAAGGCATCCGTGATACCCATTGTTTTAAGCTCATCCCTAAATGCCTTGGCCTCTTCATAGGTCTTATAACCTCCAACAGTAAGAATGGTGAGTCCATTTTGAGGATATTCCCGAATACCTTCAATCTCCAGATATTTTTCAGCAACTGCGCTAGGCACCAATGCTGTGAATGCTCCAACCTGTACCCTAAAATCAACCTTACCATCAATATGCCAGTCAATACTTGACTTCCCTAGACCCAAAACCTCTTTATTATAATCAGGTTGGTTAATATCGACAATAAATGCATCCTTATATCCAAGTTCGATTAGCTTATCCTTCAATGACTCTGCCTGCTTGCGATAAGGAAAACGCCCAATGACATAGCGGAAAATCCCATTTTCATCTACATAAACCTCAACGTTTTTCAAATCGGTAAAATCACGAGTTGGTTTCAGTTCTATTAGGGCAGCCACTTGTATTCCGTATTGGGAAGTCATTGTTGTGAAGTTAACCTCCCTGGTTCTTAGATTCTCCCAATCATTAAATGGAATCAGACGTTCTTTAATTTGGGGTTCATTTCGTTCTTTGACCACTTCGGCCAAAATTTCTTGACCAGCCTTTTGTTCAGGAGTTAATTCTGGTTCTGGCTCAACTTTATTGTCACCAGGCTTATTGATGGTTGGCTGATCTGTAGTGGATTGTTCAATTTTTGATTCTGTCGGTTTAGGCTCTTCCATAGCCAAAACTGGTTCCTCCTTCTCTTTTTGAGGCAGATCGGGTTTCGGCTCTTCCTCCTTCTTCTCTAAATTACACTCGCGAACCCACTTTTGACCGTCTACCAAATAGTACTCATCATTGTGAGTGTATACTTGATAAAACTTGTTTAATGATCTTAAGGCTTCTTCGCATTGCCCATTTTTTGAGTAAGCAATGGTCAGGTAGTAATAGACATATTCAGGTGCCCTTCTTTCTCTACCCGAACCGGCCTCATGGTCTGTCGTATAAATCCTCGAGGCCGTCTCCAACAACTCGACAGATTCTTTGATTTTAGTATCTTCTTTTACATAGCACAATCCAAGCAGATAATTGAGATTTGCATTTCTTGGGTCATTACGCCAAAGGTTCTCAAGAATAGGAATTGCTTGATTCAACTTGTGATTAGCAAGATGTAATTTGGCTTGATTGAAATTTTCTTTTTCCTGTGATTGCAAATAATTTGGCAAGAGATAAAGAAGAAAAAGTACAAGAAGGGTTAGGTGCTTCATTCAAAAAATTTTATTCTATCAAACTTACCCTAACTGATGGCCTTATAATTTCGTTCTATTCATAGTTTTCGACACGCCTCTGTAAACAGGCACTAATTAAAGTCTACCAGTAATGCGGCATGATCAGATGGGGCATCCATATATAATTCAATGGAATTAACTCCTATTGACTGATTATAGAAAATATGATCAATTCGAAATGGTGGAGTTTTGAGCGTAGGCAGCCAACCTACGCCCTTTTCCAGCGCAGCATCATTAAAAGATTGATCAATCAAAGTATACACCTTAGAACCGGCAATATTGTTAAAATCACCACAAAAAACTGTGCTTGATCTACTATCATAATTACTCAATACAGATCGGATTTGAATTAACTGTTTGGACATTACTTCATCAATCGGAAGCCGATTTTTACTTTGAAAATTAAAACTTTCTAAATGCACATTTATGAGGTTTAAAGTATCTGAAGGAAATGCAATCAGGAACCTCCACCCTTCATTCGTCTGTGACGGTTCATTGAAAATCAAATCCGAATGAAGTATTGGATACTTTGAAAACACAGCTGTTCCAAAAATATTTCCAGCATGTGGATCAAAGTGATAATAAGTGCAATTGATTCTTTTCGCGAATTCTTGACTCATCGAATTGACATCAGGCCACTTATGATAAAGTCCAAATTCCTGTAACGCAATTACATCAGGCCTCACTTCCCTTATCATTTTTACAACCGAACTTACTTTACTGGTATCATTGCTAAATTGCCCAACGTTTAGTGTTAGCAGTGTTTTATTTTGAGGCTTTGAAATCTCCGTTTTAATAGACATACCTCCGTTTCTATAAATCCAAATTGAGGAAGTAAGTAGAAGCAGAATGGTCGGTAGTATGAGTCCAATCCTTCGATATACACCAATTAAAAGAGTCACAATTGACAACGAAACGAAAGCCGCATCGAATACTGGGAAAAGGTCAACTATTGGCATAACCAGCGCAATTTCGGCACTAAATATGTTTATCAGACATAGAACTATTAGTGTAGAAAAAAGGTATTTCAATCCGGTTACAATTTCTGCGGCCTGGTTCCGAAAATATTGGAGCCAACTCGAATCATATTCGAACCACTCTTTATGGCCAACTCATAATCACCACTCATACCCATAGATAGGTGTTTCATATCAACAACAGGATTTGAAATTTCACTTTTCACCCGTGTGAATAAACCATTTAACCCATTAAATTCCTGGCTGACCTGATCCAAATTATCGGTATTTGTCGCCATTCCCATTAGACCTGCTATCCGTATATGAGTCAACTGACTTGTGACTTCGTTATTCAATAAATTAATTAACTCATCCTCGGCAAATCCAAACTTGGTGTCTTCTTTGGCAATGTGGACTTGCAAAAGACAGGAGACTACTCGATTAATCTTTGCAGCCCTTTTATTTATCTCTAAAAGGAGCTTTAAACTATCTACCCCATGAATCAAATAAACGTAACCAACGATATATTTAACTTTATTGCGTTGGAGGTGTCCAATCATATGCCACCTAATATCCTCAGGTAAAACTGCATGCTTTTCTTGCATCTCCTGAACCATATTCTCCCCAAAATCTCTGTATCCTGCCTCGTGCGCCTCTTTGATCAATTCTGCCGGGTGTCTTTTTGAAACCGCAACGACACAAACATCGTTTGGAATTGACGCTGTGATTTTATTCAAGTTTTCGGTTACTGACATTGTGCAAATATGCTCAAGGCAATTCATACATTGAGCGCAAGTTCATACAATTCAATCTCCATTTAAAACGTTTGATAGAAACAAACACTCAGCTTATGAAATTTATAATTTGTTTTCTGACCTTATTTATTGGATTAGAGTCAATGACTCAAACCAATAGGGCAGATACGCTTTACTTTAATAAAACAAACGCTTCTCTAAATTCAAGCGCCCTTTTTTCATTGTCCTGTTTAGACCTTGAAGAAGCGGGACAACTTCTAATTATTAACGCTAAAAACGAATGTGATTCCCCGTCCATTTTATTCAACAATTGCCTATTCTATCGAAGGGCTCAAACACTAAAATCATTCTTAATGACTCAAGGTGTTGATTCTAATCGAATCGTTATTTATCCCTCTAAAGTTTCAAATCCTTCGGACAAGCGTATTAATCATGAGCTATTACTAAGTGAGACTGAATCCCAAGAATCCCAATTGGAATACAGTCAAATTGCCTACGCAATAAACCCTAAATCATGGCAAAAAAAAACCGGCCCTGAGAGGGGCCGTTAAGCGATCTAAAATCGCCATGCTACGGATTGAGGACTATGTAGAATCAACCGGAGTTGATGCCTGATCGATTTGAAGATTCAAACATACGGCAATACGATCCACGAGTAGGTCACTGCAATAAGCACAGTTGTGAACGCACTTCATTTTTATGCGAGCAACTAATCTAGATCTAACGCGCGAAAAACATCTACTCGATGCGTGCGGGAAATAGGGATGGTTACCTCTCCTGTTTTTAGTGAGGAGCGACTGACAGAATCTATTTTTCGCTTATTAACAGCGTAGGACCTATGAACCCTTATAAATTGATCCGAAGGTAGCTTTTCTAATGCTGCAGATAATAGCTGTCTGCTAACCACCTTGGTCTTTGTAGTATAGATTTCTATATAAATATTGTCTGCTTTGAGGTATAGTATATCCTCATGATCTATAATCCTCGATTTATGCCCGTCTTTTATACTAACTGTGTTTTCCTCATCATTGACTGCAATGCTTTCAGCATGCATCAGAGTCATTTCTAACCCAGTTTAGATATCCTCTTCTGTAAAAGGCTTCAAAACATATGCCCCAGGCACAGTTTTCTTAGCTTCATCCAGCGTAGCTTTATCAGAATAAGATGTCAAAAACATAAATGGAATTCGGTTTTCTCACAGCTCCATTGCCAGTTCTATTCCCTCCATTTTACCATGTAGGTTAATATCTAGCATAGCTAGATCGCATCCACCTCGCTCAATTACTAATTGTCTACTTAAGAAGGTATGAACAACACCAATCACCTTGTGTCCCATCTCCTCCAGCATTAGTTTGAGCATCTCTGCTATCAAACTTTCATCCTCGATAATGATTATCTTGAGCTGTTCAGACTTGGTTACCGATAGGCAATTATAATTCGTGGACAAATAGACCGCTTCTTAACTTTGGCTCAAACCAAGTCACTTTAGGGGGCATTATTAGGTCGGCATCGCTAATATCAATTAGCTGTTGCATTGAAACTGGATACATTGCAAACGCTACTTTCATCTCACCTGAATCAACTCGCTTTTCCAATTCACCTAATCCTCTAATTCCGCCAACAAAATCGATCCGTTTGTCTCTGCGCAAATCGACTATATCAAACAATGGTTCAAGCACTTCCTTTGAAAGAATTGTAACATCTAACACTCCAACAGGGTCGTTGTCATCATATGTGTTTGTTTTGGCCTTCAATTCATACCATCTACCAGATAGGTACATTCCAATATAATGGAGTGAGGCAGGACGATACTGACTAGATTTTTCGGAAACGTTAAAGCTATTTTCCAACTTGGACATAAAATCCGATTCGCTCAGACCATTCAAATCCTTTACTACTCGATTATAGTCGATAATCTTAAGCTGATTGTCAGGAAAAACCACTGACATAAAGTAATTGTACCGCTGACCATCATCCTTTGAGCCATTATTTCTTTCTCTGAATTCTTGACCTACTAATGCGCCTGCCGCTGTTCTATGATGGCCATCTGCAACATAAATTGATGGCACCTTAGAAGAAAAGTAATTCTCAATTTTCAATATGTCATCATCAGAACTAATGACCCATAAAGTATGCTGTATTCCATCATCAGTGGTGATGTCATATTCAGGGTCTGATGCGCTTTTAACTGAATCGACAAGCGAATCAATTTCAGAAACATGCGGATAGGAAAAGAACACGGGTTCGGCATTCATTTTCCCAAATCTTACATGGTTCTTGCGATCTTCTTCTTTATCTGGTCTTGTCAGCTCGTGTTTCTTGATATGGTTATCGAAATAATCGTCAATGGCGCAACAACCAACCAATCCAGTTTGCTTGTGTCCGTCCATGATTAATTGGTAAACGTAAAAGCATTCTTTTTCATCCTGCTTCAACACACCACTATCTTTTAGCTGATCGTAGTTTACCTTTCCCTTTTTATAGACCGATTCATCATATGGATTATGGTCTTCTGGGAAGTCAATCTCAGGTTTTATCACATGGTAGAAACTATCTGGGTTACCAAATGCTTCTTCTTTTGCCTCAGATGCACTAAGTACATCATATGGCCTACACGCAACTAATTTTACTTTATCTGAAGCAGGACGTGCTGCTTTGAATGGCTTAAATATGCTCATTTTCTAAAAAATATAAATGGGATCAACCCAATAATTCAATGATTTGATCTGCAAGCTCAACACCAATTCGATCCTGAGCCTCAACAGTGCTCCCGCCAATGTGCGGAGTACTTAGAACACGTGGATGTGCTAAGACTACTGAACGAGGAGCTGGTTCGCCCACAAAGACGTCTAATGCAACAGCCTTGACGTGGCCACTATCTAGTGATGCCAGTAGAGCATCTTCATCAATTGTACCACCTCGTGAAGTGTTGATTAAACAAACCCCTTTTTTCATTTTAGCTAGTTCATCAGCTCCAATTACAGCGCTTCCATCTTGCTGCTTTGGTACGTGAAGGCTAATATAGTCTGCCTTGGAAATACAATCATCAAAGGAGCTCCTATTCAATGTTATCTCCACAATATTGCCTGCTATATTCAAGGGTAATGTGCTTGTATCTTTTTCACCTCGTGTGTTGTAAATGACACTCATACCACAACCAATCGCATATTTAGCTAAAGCCTGACCAATGCCACCAAAACCAATAATTGCTATTGTTTTACCACGCAATTCAGTTCCCTTACTGTATGATTTCTTCAAAGTTTTGAACTCGTTTTCTCCCTTTGCTGGCATATTGCGATATCCATCATAGGTAAATCGTGCCATAGAGAATAAACTACCCATGGCTAGTTCGGCCACAGACTGAGAACTAGCAGCTGGCGTGTTTATTACATGAAGTCCTTTGTCTCTTCCATATTGAACATCAATATTATCCATGCCAACACCACCCCGACCGATTAGCTTCAAATTTGGACATGCATCCATATGCACTTGCCGAACTTTTGTCGCACTTCGAACCAAAACTCCAACATATCCCCCGTCATTAATTCCTTGACTTAGGTTTTCCTGTGCAATCGTTTCTGTATCAACCGTGTATCCAGCAGCTTCCAATTTGCTCTTACCTGCTGCAGATATGCCATCATTCGCTAAAATCTTCATTCGTCCTACTTTGACTATTTTTATTCCTTTTCCGTGCCTGCTTCTCTGGCTTTCTTTGCAGCCTCAGCTTCATCGGCTTTTATAGCTGCTGCGGCTTCCTTGGCTACTGCTTTTGCCTCCTTGGCCTCTTCTTTTTCAGCTGCTGCCGCTTCCTTAGCCGCATTCTTAGCCACTGCTGCTGCCTCTTTAGCTGCTTCTTGCGATGCCTTAGCTGCTGCATCTCGAGCATCCTTACGAGAATCCTTCCAGCTGTCATACTCATCCATTTGGGCATCCGTTAAATCACGCTCGCCAGCCATAGAAAATGAATCTAGCATTACATTAAACACCAAATCAAGTTCTTCAATTAAACCTCGCTTGGCAGCACCCTTAAAGTCTTCAAGCTTACCATCATAATCCTCAGTTCTATCTTTTCGATCCACTTCTACTGTCTTGTACCCAATATTCGTGATCCAGTAGCTATAATCTTTCTTTTCCGCATCAAATCGAACGTCAAACCCAAGTTGTCTTTTGGTATGAGTGAACTTCACTCCGAAATGATTATCTACTAGGGGTATCGTCACGTGAAAAACCACTCCCCTGAACGTAGTATCATCACGCTCAACATTATGCTTCACATCCTTAAACTCTTCTAGTCCCCAATGATAAAAACGATTTATAAGCTCTCCGGTACCAGCCCTATCTACGGTAATTAGCTCTTCATTGTGCATTTCATATAGCTTTGTCTCTTTATTTACCTCAAGTTGAGCCATAGCCATAGTTGAAGTCAACAACACAGTCAACGCCAAGGCAATTCTTTTAACTATTTCCATATTAAGCATATTTAGTTTCAAAGTCATTCATAACATCTACTAGGGCTTGAACACTATCAATTGGTAGGGCATTGTACATGCTTGCTCTAAATCCACCAACATCTCGATGACCTTTCACACCACTAATCCCAGCATCCTTACACATCTCCAAAAACGCATGATTCAAGCCTTCATCAATGCCTTCATTTAGTACAAAACATGCATTCATCAATGACCTGTCTTCGATGGCAACAGTGCCTTTGAACATTAGATTTCGATCTACTTCATTGTAAAGCAAATCAGCTTTTGCTTGGTTGTTTATTCCAATTTGTTTCAAGCCTGTTTTCTTAATCCATCTGAGTACAAGCATACTTACATAAACCGCAAATACAGGCGGAGTATTAAACATGGACTCCTTGTCCGCATGTGTTTTTAGATTGAGCATCGTTGGAATATTGGCGGTGGAGTTTCCAAAAACACTCTTCTTAGCAATGTACAAGGTTGTTCCCGCTGGTCCCATGTTTTTTTGAGCTCCTGCATAGATTAAGTCAAATTTCGATGCGTCAATTTCCCTGCAAAATATATCGGATGACATATCGCAGACCAACGGAACATCCACATCAGGTATAGCATGATATTGAGTGCCAAAAATGGTGTTATTCGATGTATAATGAAGGTAATCAACATCAGAACCAACTGAATAATTCTTTGGAATATTATTGAAATTCTCGGGTTTTGATGTCGCTACTTCAATAGCATCGCTCACCCATTTACCTTCCTTCACAGCCTTTGAAGCCCAGGCGCCTGTAGAAATATAAGCTCCTTTTTTGTTTTCACGCTGCATATTATATGCGCTGATCAAGAATCCTAAACTTGCTCCGCCTTGTAGGAACATGACTTCATAATCATCTCCAAGATTGAGTATGTCTTTTACCAAAGCTTGCGCTTCATCCATCACAGCAACAAAATCTTTACTGCGATGAGATATTTCTAACAAGCTAAGTCCAGTTCCATTGAAATCAAGTACAGCCTGGGAAGCTTCTTGAAAAACCTCTTTTGGGAGGATGCTAGGTCCAGCGCTGAAATTGTGAATTTTGGCCATGTTTGGTCAGTTATTTTGAAGGCGAATTTGTGAATTTTTTATCGATCCTAAAACCCCAATATTAAAGGATTGAAAGAAAAGACATTCTAATCTGTTTTTAGACTTGCGGTTACCAAGCAATTAACACCCAAAGTTGTGTCAATTGAATGATATCTAAGTGAAATTTTATCCAGCAGCATTGAACCCTCTCCTTTAATAGGAATACCATCAAGATTCTGATCAAGGATTAGGAAACGAGCGCTATCTGAATATGTTAAAGTTAGCTCTTGATTCCAAATTAACTCGTTAACATTTTTACCGATTTCCAGAGTAAAATCATTTTCATCTGAATTACACGTGTTGTTTCCAATATATTCTCCTAGATATTTACTAAGTGAGCGCCTCTGGCAAGCATCTCCTTCCCAATATAAGTCACATTTACACTCCCTTTTTTGGCACACCCCGTTTTCGCATCCATAGCGACAATCACAACTGATCAATATTGTGAACCAAGACAACAGACATATACTTTGAATACTTTTCAGGGGTCGTAAAGCTAAGCTCTATTATTTATGCTTCGAGAATACTCATCCATTCCTTCAACATAGTTTGCTGTCTGTCTTTAGCATACCATAGCTGCACATCTTTTGAAAATTCTGAGTAGGGAGGCTTTGGTTCGGGCAGTTTTTTGTAATCCAATACCATTTGCTGTAAAGGTTGTGGTCTCGGTCCCCATTGAGTAATCACTTCAAATTCATCTGTCAGAAAAAGTATGACAGGTATAGATCGACCTCCATTAATTAAGTGCGCATCCATTAAATCCAAGTTAGAATCGCGCAGAAGATAATTTGCGCTGACTCCGGCATGCAGAGCGAATTTTTCGATAACCGGAATAATTTGAGACGCATCACCGCACCAACCCTCAGTGATTATCAGAACTTGAGTGATACGAGCATTTCGTCCTTCTAAATCCACAAACTGTTGTTCCTTCACCGTCTTTTCTAATCTGCGCATGCGCTGTTGATTTAACTTCGAATAATTGAGTAAGGACTCACTTTGCTCGGGCCCCGTAGATTTTCCCTCCTCAATCAAGGTATCGATCAACTCACGATAGGCTGAATAGTCCATTCCTTTTTCCCAAAAACCTTTATAATCTATCTTATTCATAATCCTTTTTCTTCTAAAATATCGGCTACTACTTCTCCAATATGGCCCGCAAGTGCGATGCCCATTCCACTCATTTTTGTGGCTATAAGAGGTCCATCATCGGGCAGCCTTATAATTGGCATTTTGCTTTCCCCAAAGGCCATAATGCCTGACCATCGCATTTCAATTTCCGGTGCGCTTTTAAGAAGCAAAACTCTTGGAAGTAAATTTTCTAGCACGTCCTGAATTTCATTGTTTATGTCAAACCGAGTCGTTGACTCTTTTTCAAATGCCAAATTGCGTCCACCACCAAAAAGAATGCGATTTCCAACATTGCGCAGGTAATAGAATCCTTCATCGATGTGAAGGTTTCCTCTGAACTGCAATCCATCAATCTGTTTTGTAACAAGCACTTGACCTCGGCCAGGATTCAACTTTACACTAGGCAAGAGCTTCTTGCTAAAGGCATTTGTACAAATGATAATTTGCCTTGCTTTCATCTCCATTTCACCACGAGACGAATCAAGGACCTGAATGGCACTTTTTCCGCTTGACATTGAAAAACCCTTCACTTCTAGACCACATAAAAACTCTATACCAATCGAAGTACAATACCTATGAAGTGACTGGAGCAATTTCCCTGTATCTATTTGTCCTTCTTGAGCCATCGACACCAATTGCTGACTTGAATTCAAACACAAAGCAGGCTGGTCCGAAGCGTGCAATAATTGAATATAGTTTGGTATAAAATCCTCGACTAGATTATTGATTTCTCCAATTCGATCAATGCTGCTTGCTAGCGAAGGCTCTACTATTTCAAAACCACCATATTCTTCAAAACCAATATCATAGGACTTCAATCGCTCGCGTGTAATTTTTAGACCAAGCCATCTGCTAAAGAGGAGTTCACGCGCTTTTTCCGCACCCATTAAATCGATGTCTGATATGATTTCAGTCAGGCTGCCAAAGCATGCAAATCCAGCGTTTCTGGTGCTTGCTCCGAATGGAATTGAGCTTCGCTCAATAACTGTCACCTTGCGGTAAGGCCACTTATCCTTAATAGAGGCCGCTACAGACATACCAACTATTCCACCGCCAACAATAGCGGTGTCCAAGTCCATGAATGATTCTCGCTCCCAAAAGGATAATCCAGAATAGTTCATGTCCCAGCCTTACTTAAGTAAAATCTCATTCACTGTATTTCTACCTATGAATTGATTCACATTGTCTTTGATTTGTTCGCGCTGATAGTGAAGCTCTTGCCTCAATGCTGGTGAATTGAGTCGGATAATCAATTTTGATCCGCGCAAGATCACCTCATCTGTCCGGCCAGCGATGGCAGGTCCCGCTATGGTTGCCCATTCACTTTGAATTGACAATTCAGTTAGTCCGCTTCGCAATCGATACACATCGAGCATACGGTCAATGACTTCGCCCAATGATTCCTGATTATGCTTTCTCGGTTTACGTCTCATAATCTCATTTCCTCCACTGCTCCGTTTTCAACTTTAAACTTTTTCAATGGAACATTTTGATCCTTGAACAAATCTGGTACCCGATGCAAATTGGCATCCGTAATGAATATTTGTCCGAAATGGTCTTCGCTCACCAACTTCATTAAGGCACCTACTCTATTATCATCAAGCTTATCAAAAATATCATCTAACAACAATATAGGCTTGCGTTGTTTCAATTCCTTTAGATAGTCAAACTGAGCCAATTTCAACGCAATCACAAAACTTTTTTGCTGACCCTGACTACCGAATTTCTTCATGGGGTGATTGCCAATTTCAAATTGCAAATCATCTTTATGAACGCCTTTTGTGGTGAAATGCGCCCGCATGTCGTTTTGTCGAGACGACTTTAAGCAGTCAATCAATGGTTGCTCAGATAAATGACTCTCATATGAGATATGCACTTCTTCTGCCCCACCTGACACTAATTGATAAAAATTTGAGAAAATCGGTAAATACTTGTCTAAGAACGATACCCGTTCCTTATGAATTTCTGTACCCAAAGCATGTAACTGCTCATCAAACACCTCAAAGGCAGTTTCGTCAAACCTGCGACCCTCTACCCACAAGTGTTTCAGCATGGCATTACGCTGAGCCAACATGCGGTTATACTGCATAAGCGTATCTAGGTAGGCTCGATTGTATTGTGAAATAATACCATCCATAAACTTCCTACGCACATCGCTTCCCTCTCGGATTAGGTCAGTATCTGATGGTGCAATCATTACTAAGGGAATCGTCCCTATATGATCCGCCAAGCGATCGTATTCCTTTTCGTTGCGCTTAAATTTCTTTTTCTCGTTGCGCTTTTGCCCACAGTAGATTCGTTCTTCTTCTCCATCCAGCACAAACTGAGAGTCGAGCATAAAAAACCCTCCTTCGTAATGAATATTTTGAGAATCGATGGGGTTAAAGAAGCTTTTGCAAAATGCTAAATAGTAGATTGCATCCAACACTGTTGTTTTACCTGCACCATTGTTACCAAGAAAGCAATTCACCTTTTCAGCTAAGCTGATTTTGGCTTCGCTTACGTTTTTGAATTGCAGAATTTCTAGGTGCTTTAGATGCATCGGTCAAAGGTAATATTCATGCAGGGCAATGTGTTTTAAAAAAATATATTTGCAGCCTCATTTTTAAGGGATAACTAATGGCCAAAGACGAAGAAGTAATTGTTGACGTAGAGGAGGTTTACTCAAACACTGAAAAGTGGGTGATTGAAAACCAGAAGAGCCTCACCATCATTGTAGGAGCAATTGTGCTCTTATTAGGATCTTTTTTCGCGTTCAAAAATTTTGTGGTGAAGCCCCAAGAAGAACAGGCTCAAGACTATATATGGCAAGCTCAGCAGGCGTTTACCAAGGACAGTTTTGAACTGGCTATTTACGGAAATGAGTCGACTGTTGGTTTTGAATACATCATCGACAACTATGGAATGACAGAGGCGGCTAACCTTAGCCATTACTACATTGGCATCTCATATTTGCGAATGGGGCAATTTGAAGATGCCATTCAATACTTAAATGACTATGACTGTCAGGATGTTTTGGTGTGCGCTGTGGCCTTAGGCGCAACTGGTGATGCTCATATGGAGCTTGGAGATACGGAAAAGGCGATTGACTACTATGAAAGCTCCGTTTCGCACAGTGACAATGAATTGACAGCGCCCATTTACTTAATGAAGGCAGGAAGAGCAAA
>Ga0257120_1001884_pt1 | contig 13260 bp, 15 predicted proteins | sample SI106_10metaG_FD_190153 | JGI IMG/M metagenome (GOLD analysis project Ga0257120, IMG submission 190153) | Marine microbial communities from Saanich Inlet, British Columbia, Canada - SI106_10 | ecosystem: Environmental > Aquatic > Marine > Inlet | place: Canada: British Columbia | collected... | reverse complement strand
AGCTTCATCATAAATTGTATCACATTGGTAGGAGATTTCCACCTCATATGTTTGTGTTGTGCTGGGGCTAGCCATCGGATTTGGGATTGAACTAGAACTCAAACCACTGGTTGGTGTCCAGCTATAATTACATAAACTATCTCCCGCGTTCAACTGCACTGAATCTCCAGCACAGATGGTAGCATCATTAAGAGAGGTAACAAGGCTATCTATGGGCACGGTAAAACAAAACCCTTGAACGTTATTAGCGCCACCTGTGGTGCCTAAAAAACCCCAGTGAACAAGCGAATCTCCTTGAAATATGCTGTCAATTAAATCGCCTTGGTGTTGCAGGCGATAGTCGCAATCCAAATAGACTTCGAGTTCCTTTAGTTGCGGATCCCATTTAATGTTCAATGAGTGGTAATTACCATCCTCAACATTCGCGTTAGAAGTAGATGCCTGAATTGGACCTGCCAATGAATTTGCGCTAGTATGATTAACCGTTCCATTCTTAAGTATCCCAATGTGGTCTGCAGCAATATCTCCGAAATTCCCATTATACCATGTGTCTACCTCTACTCCTACCGAATTGGTAAATCCAGTGCCGTTAAAGCCAATGGCTCCTCCTCCAGTTCCTATATATGGATTTCCTAAGCTGCCTCTTAAAACAAATACGATTCCATCAGCGCCACCGTTGTTTGAGCCCAAAAAAACAGAAAAACGATAATCAAAAGCTTCGTTTAGGTTAATTGGCGCATTCTGATAAACATAACCAGCTTGGCTATTGGATGTAGTTGTTAATTGATAGCATCCAGCACCTTGATTGGAGGCACTGCCACCAACGGTAAATTGAGAACGCAAATTATTAGCCGACAATATAAAAACAGCTAGCAGGAGAACTTTAAATATGTTGGATGAGTTTTTCAAAACCAAAGCAAAGTTACTGTTCAACGAGTTCGATTAATTCTTAGTTTTAAAAGGAAATCAAAGACCTTTTTTTAAACCTGAAGCTGAGATTACCATGTGATCATTGATGAATTTAAGCTCGCCAACATTGGTGCGATAGTGCAGACTAAGTGAATAGACGCCTGCTGGAAGAATATCTCCGTCCATATTTACCCCATCCCATTTTCGATCAGGTCTTGTGCTGCCAAATACTTGATGACCCCAGCGATCATAAATTATCAACTCAAAGTCTTCAAAGCGAATTGACTCTCCTTCTATTCCAAACTCATCGTTCAAACCATCTCCATCAGGAGTGAAGCTGTTTGGGAAATAAATTGTCGTTTCCTGAATGAAAGGGAAATAATTTGTTGCAGTATCTGAGCAGCCATCTTCCGACCACGCCACGAGCCTCATGCTGTATTCACTATAAGAATCCTTAATTTATAATTGCCTACTTGTGTAATCGCAGGCGAAAAGTGAAGGGTATATTCCATATAGTAATCGCCATTTTGATTGCAAATTGGAGAACTAACAGAGGTTATAGTGTGACTACCTCCCGGCCCAGTTAATTCAAAATCGCCTATATGAGTTGAATCACACTTAATATTTTCGGAAAACTTCACATCCAAACTGTCAATAGCTGCGCATTCAATTGAAGATGTTATAGAATCCATAAATGGAGGTACATTATCATAGATAACGGCTGTCGAGGATGGGAAATCAATTGTAAAACCATACGCGGTCCCGGTCCAATTTGAGATGTGCAATAAGTACCTCTGCCCAGTTGTAACATTTAAGTCCGCGCAAAACTTTGGACCATTACCCGTTCCTGGTCCATTGCAAGTTCCTGTGCCACCAGCTGGTGTGCTTACGCCATTTGCACCATTTGCACATTAACGCCCCAAGTATTTGATCTCACTATTGCACTGGAAGCTCCAGAGCTTGACGAAAGTTGAGAGCAACTGCCATTTGTCAAATTGAACAAAGTCCAATCATGATCTTGATTATTGCTCGCTGGGTTTATTGAATACCTTAATATCCCTGATTGTTGCACAGTCCAGGTAAAACAGACGCTTCTCTATTCAGGAGCATAGCAAGTTGAGACACTCGATGTCTCATTAGTATAGTTGCCCATCCCATTGTGATTAAAACTAATGGTTATTGAATCGGAACAAACTGGTATGGCTCCAAAGCAATCTTGATATGTTGGTGTTTGACATTTAACGAAATGAACGACAAACATCAATATACCTAGAATAAAAAAATCTTCTGGATATGAGTATTATTAGAATGAGAGAGGGTTGAACTAAGACTAAAATGAGTCATAGTCTTTGGTTAGAAGGCATTTTTGTTCAAAGTTCCTGAATAAACAATGTGAAAAGAATTTTAATGTAGCCTTAACGTCTGACCAACAATGATATGACTAGCATCAGCTATTCCATTACTAGAGGCTAAATCTACATTCCGATTTCCGTCATTGAAGTATTTTACCGCAATGCTCCAAAGGGTTTCGCCTGCTTCAATTACATGAATACTTTCACTCGAAGATTCGATATTGTTTTCCGCTTGTGAATCGTCCTCTTCCCCTGCATCACTCGACTCATCTATTTCGGTTGATGATGTATCGTTTTGCTCTTGTGACATTACTTCCCGCATCCGCGCGATCTCATCAACTTGTGTCTGGATATGCAATTCCTGTTCTTGAAGCTTCGATTTAATTTGATTCAATGAATCTGCAGTAACAACAACTTCACCCGCTTCATGACTTATTTGGGCCTGCGATTCACCTTGAATGTAAAGCCAAGCAGCTGATAAAACAGCAACAATGACTGCTGCAAACAAACCAGCCTGAGCTGCATTTCGCTTTTGTCTTAATGACTGTTTTAATTGTTCGATTTCTTTTGAGCTATCCTCTGACATAGTGTTGGTTTAAAAGTTGAAGAAAAAATATTCTTTTTCCGTCAATTGACAAAAACCAAAGTGCAAAGAACTTTATCTATTGTGGTTGATTTCACAAAAGCGTTGTGAATTACTTCTTCGCTATATAAACCATCTGAACCCAAACTTCATCTTTGATGGTACATGAAACCTTGTAAACACTACTATCAAGCATAGCAGATGGATATGTTACAAGTTTCGTATTGTAAGTTTCTATACAAGTGCTAAGATTGAATAGCCCGTTAGGATCAGAAATAGTCAATTCAACATGTCCATCAATGGATTCGGTTGAAGTAATCATTAGTCTATTCAGATCAGAGTTTTTCGTTATGTTGATTATTCGCTCTGGATTTGGCGACTCGCTTGTGTTCACAATATTAGTATCAATTAATAGAGCTGTTGATTGACCGTGAAGAGAAAAACTCAGCAGGTAAAACAGCAATCCAATCAACAATGAAGGCCTCAATCTTCGCATATCAATATAAGGTTAGATTAACCATTTAAATCGACCAAGAAAAAGAAATCAACTATGATTGTTTAAATGTTTTCCCATATATAAATGACCAGTATCATGTCTACCAAATCTTACTACGCCTTCAAACAACCCAAAAACGAAATAGCCATTCTTTTCAAGCAGTTTTCTACTCCCCACATTGTCAGATAATAAAATCGCGGCAAGGTGCTCTACTTTCAGCTGTTCACACTCTTGCTCCAAATATTCAATCATTTTAGTTGCAACTCCTTGTCTTTGAAAGTCTTTGTGAACATAAAATGTAACTTCTTTCACTCTTGCTAATGCAGGTCTTGCTTCCCTATAATCGCTCAGACTTGCCCAACCAACTACCCTTCTATCCTGCTCACATACAATTAAGCGAAGAGCTGAATCTCTTAATTTCTTGAACCAGGCAGCACCGTCAATCCAATCAAATGGCTCTTGATATGCGTTTGCCCAGCTTGATATCCCATGATTCATAATTTGAACAATAACGTCTTCATCATCATAGAAACAAGGGCGGATATTTATTGAATTTTTCACTTTTCAAGATTATTCAAAATCTAAGTCGTTTCGGCAACCTATTTTCATCCCCAATAAAACAGACTCTATGAATCAGGAAACCATATTCGGACATCCAAAAGGTCTTTTCATCTTGTTTTTCACAGAATTATGGGAGCGATTTAGTTTTTATGGGATGCGAGCCATTTTGGTCTTGTATTTAACAGCGGAGACTCTGGGAGATAATCCAGGTCTCGGTTGGACTAATACGGAGGCACTCGAGCTATATGGCTGGTACGGCATGCTGGTTTATATGATGAGTATACCAGGGGGATTGATGGCAGATCGATGGCTCGGCCAAAAGAAATCTGTTCTTGTAGGAGGAGTGTTCATTATTCTTGGACAGTTTACATTGGCGATAGACGATTTGGTTGCTTTTTATACGGGCCTCGGATTAATTATCTGCGGAGTGGGAGCACTCAAACCAAATATTAGCACGATGGTTGGAGGGCTTTATAAAACCGGTGATATTAAGCGCGATGCAGGGTTCACCATTTTTTATATTGGTATAAATGTAGGTGCCTTTTCAGCTCCTTTGTTGGTTGGATATTATGGTGAGAATGTGGATTGGCACTTGGGTTTTAGCCTGGCTGGCTTTGGAATGATACTCGGTCAAATAGTTTATGTTTTTGGCGGCAAGTATTTAAAGGGCATTGGCGATTCACATCTTGCTTCAGCTGAAAACACTGAGTTGATGAAAAAGCCACTGACTAAAATTGAAAAGGATAGGATGATTGTACTTTTCCTAGCATTCTTAATAATGATTGTGTTTTGGGGAGCATATGAACAAGCAGGAGGATTTATGAATCTTTATGCCAAACAAAAGGTTGATCGGTTCATTTTTGGTTTTGAAATACCAGCCAGTTTCTTACAATCCTTGCATGCCTTTTACGTGATATTAATTGGAGTTCCAATGGCGTCTTTTTGGTTATGGTGGAAAAAGAAAGGGCAAGAATCCTCTACAATATTCAAAATGGCGATTGGCACTATAGTCATGGGCTTTGGCTTTATGGCACTGATGGGTGCTGCATGGGAAGTTTCTGTATCTGCCTTAGGTCAGGCAAGTATCTACTGGCTACTACTCTCGTATCTTCTGCATGTTGTGGGCGAATTAAGTAGCTCACCTGTTGCTTTATCCTTCATCACTAAACTGGCACCAATGAAATATGCCAGTTTTATGATGGGAGCATATTTTGCGATTACAGGATTAGGAAACAAACTAGCTGGAGAAATTGGCGAGGCAGCTGAAAAAATGGGTGCCATGGAAGTATTTACTGCGGTAACCATTTTCTGTATCGTTTTTGGTCTGCTTCTTTTAGTCTTTGTCAAGAAACTAAAAGCATTGAGTCATGGCGCTGAGGAGGAAACCAAGGCCGATTTTACAGAAGTAGAGGCCTAGTTATTATCGGCTAATTAATGGATTTACAGCTCTTATTAGGATTTATTCTAGCGACACTAACCTTGGCGTTCATGCCTGGTCCAGACAATATATACGTCCTAACCGAAAGCATATCGAAAGGATGGAAACAAGGAATAGGAATAACAGCAGGATTGATAAGTGGTGTTCTTGTGCATACCTTTATTGTTGCAACTGGGTTCAGTCTGATCATTTTTGAATATGATTGGACCTTCGATCTTCTCAAGTATGCTGGTTCTGCTTATTTAGTCTACATGGCCTATGGCGCCCTCAAGGAAAAGGCAATTCAAGTGACTTTTGGTGAAAAAGCAAAACTGGAGCCATTTATTGGTCCCTTTAAGAGAGGATTCATCATGAATGTTTTGAACCCTAAAGTGACTCTTTTCTTTATGGTTTTACTGCCTCAATTTGTCTCTTCCAGCGCCCAGAGTTTTAGCGCTATGTGGCAAATGATCATTTTAGGATTAGTCTTTATGGCTGTATCTTTTCCTGCTTTCTCATCTATTGCTATTGTCTCTGGAAGTCTAGCATCTCTTTTGAATAATGATCGCTTTTGGATCGTAACAAAATGGATCAAAGTATCCGTTTTAATAGTTCTAGCGATTCTGCTAATCCTGTCAAAAAAACCAGCATAGTTTAAATGTTCGCATCCGTCAGTAATTATTTTATGCCATGAAAAATCAAGTAACATTTATTCTAATACCTATTCTAATTATGTCTTACACGTGGTTAAACGCCCAAAACCCTGCCATCATTTATATTGGAGACCCAATGTGCAGCTGGTGTTACGGATTTGCACCCGAAATTACAGAGCTCAAAGAGGCTCTGCCGGAATATGAATTTAAACTCGTTTTAGGTGGATTAAGACCAGCCGGCACCGAAACCAATGATGATTTAGGTGAGTTCCTTGCACATCATTGGAAAGATGTAGAAAAAAGAACTGGCCAACCATTCAATTATGAGGTTCTTAAGGACTCTAACTTGGTTTATGACACTGAGCCTGCATGCAGAGCAGTTGTAGTCGCTCGAAGCATGAATCCTGAAATAGAACTGGAATTTTTCAAGGCTGTTCAATCCGCATTTTATGTTGAGGCTAAGGACATTCGAGATATAGAGACTTATGTTGAATTAGCTGATAAATTTAATCTGGATATTGAAAAGTTTAGATCGCAATTTGTGTCAGAAGAAATGAAGTATGCAACCAAGGCGGACTTCCAATTATCCAGTGAAATGGGTGTTCGCGGATTCCCATCTGTTGTTATGAGCCATGAAGGACAGTTGTATATGATTGCCAATGGATTCACAACATCCAAAGAATTAATAAAGACCATCGAAAAGATTAAGTCAGAATAATTTGATGTTCAAAAAAGTCCGGTATGCTTAGATGCAATTATTAGTGTTCTAAATCTTCCTGTGTTATGTTCGCACATTGAATCAAATTTCCATTAATAATCATATGATAATTCGATATAGCACACTTACAAAATCACTCACGTTTCTCAGTATACCTCTGTTAATGAGTTGTAATGATAAATCAACAGAGACCTCAAAAGTAGAAACAGCAGAAAAAATAGACAACATCCTATTGGAAGAATGGACTGGACCTTATGGCGGTGTTCCAGCCTTTGACCAGATGAAAGTTGAAGATATCAAGCCTGCTATTGAAAAAGGTATAGAAATGAAACTTGCAGAGATTGATGCAATCGCTAATAACGAAGCAGACCCAACTTTTGAGAATACCATCGTTGAGATGGAACGGTCTGGCGCAGCATTGGACAGAGCATTCAATTATTATGGCATTTTTAGCGCAAATATTTCTAGCCCCGAGTTCAGGGATATACAATCAGAACTCGCTCCATTGATATCGGAATTCAGTTCAAAAATCACCCAGAATGAAAAATTATTTCAGCGAATAAAGGCGGTTTATCAGGCGTCTCGATCAACCCCTTTGGAAGCCGACCAACAAAGGGTAGTTGAGCTTACCTATAAGAGCTTCGAAACGAATGGAGCAGAGTTGAGCCTAGAAAAGAAGGAACGATATGCAGCTATAAGCAAAGAACTTTCTAGTCTGTATACAGAGTTCTCTAACAACGTTCTTCATGATGAAGAGAACTATGTTACCTACCTTTTTGAAGATCAACTTGGCGGATTAAATGATGGCTTTATTAAGTCCGCAGCTAAAATCGCTGCAGATAAGGGACAAGAAGGGAAATTTGCAATTACAAACAGCAGGTCATCAATGGACCCATTCCTTACCTACTCTACAGAACGGGAATTGCGCAAACAAGTATGGACTAACTATTACGCACGAGGAGACAATGGCGATGAATACGACAACAATGAACTTATTGCTGAAATTCTAAGATTAAGGCGTGAGCGAGTTGAACTTTTGGGATACAGTAATTATGCAGAATGGCGCCTGCAAGATCGTATGGCGAAAACGCCTGAAAATGCCATTGAACTTATGGAAGCAGTTTGGCCTGCAGCCATTGCACGGGTATTAGAAGAGGTTGAAGATATGCAGGCGGTTGCCGATAATAATGGAGATGATATTACTATAGAGGCCTGGGATTATAGATACTATGCTGAAAAAGTACGCAAGGAAAAGTATGACCTTGATTCAGATGAAGTCAAGCAATACCTTCAACTAGATAAGCTAACCGAAGCAATGCATTACGTTGCAGGTCGATTATTTGACTTTTCGTTTACTCCTGTTGCCGATGGTACTGTGCCCGTTTTTCAAGAAGATGTTAAAGTTTGGGAGGTCACAAACAAGTTGACTGGTGAGAATTTGGGGCTATGGTATCTAGATCCATATGCGAGACAGGGAAAGAGATCTGGAGCATGGGCAACAACTTATAGAAGCTACTCCGATTTCGATGGAAAGAAAAATATACTTGCTTCAAACAATTCGAATTTTGTGAAGCCCGCACCTGGCGAGGCCTTACTCGTTTCTTGGGACGATGCTACTACCTTTTTTCACGAATTTGGTCATGCCTTGCATTTCTTTTCGGCTAATGTAAAATACCCAACCTTAAATAGCGGTGTGCGCGATTACACTGAATTTCAATCGCAATTATTAGAAAGATGGCTAGCCACTGATGAGGTCATCAATAATTATTTGATGCATAATGAAACAGGCAAGCCAATGCCTGCTTCATTAGTGGCTAAAATCAAGAATGCCTCAACTTTTAATCAAGGCTTCTCCACAACAGAATATTTGGCTTCAGCAATTATGGACATGAGGCTTCATCTTGCTGATCCGGCTAGTATCGACATTGATAACTTTGAAAGAGAAACACTTGAGGCCTTGGATATGCCGAAAGAACTTCCCATGCGACATCGCACACCACATTTTGGTCACGTGTTTTCCGGAGAAGGATACGCCACAGCATATTATGGGTATATGTGGGCAGATGTGCTAACAGCTGACGCAACAGAAGCTTTTGCAGAGGCTCCAAATGGTTTTTATGATAAGGAATTGGCGGATAAGGCTGTCAAGTACCTATTCGCTCCCAGAAATGCTATTGAGCCAGCAGAGGCATACCGACTATTTAGAGGTCGTGACGCAAAAATTGATGCACTAATGAGAGACCGAGGATTTCCCGTTACAACTGAAGAGTAAAGGCATTGAATAAAGTCATGCCAATTCTTGTGGGCTCTATAATGATCGCAGGAGCAATAGGACATGTCCTAACTCCGGAGATTTATTCCGTAATGATACCCTCATTCATTCCAGAAGATTTTGCAAATGTATCGGCTGCAATTATTGAAGCTTTAATCGGTATAACATTGTTTATACCCTCCACCAGGAACAGGGCTGGATTAGGCTTTTTGATCTTGATGCTAGCGTTTTTGCCGATTCATATTTGGGATGCATTTCAAGATTTGCCAGCTGTGGGTTCAACTTGGATTGCACTATTTAGGATTGTAATACAATTTCTCCTTATTTATACTGGTTGGTGGATTTATAAATTGCCCTCAACACGGCAAGATGTCCAATAACAACGATCGGAACAATTATCGCTGGAAGCCAAGCATAAGGGAAGAATAGTACTGCGGAATTGGGTTGATCGAAATCGATTAGTTGAATAACGCTAGGTGCAGATAAGGCCCCTGTGATCAACACCTGTATTACGAGTAAAAGACAGATTACATTCCAAGCGACAATAACTCTATTTGGGAGGGTCTTCTTCACATAACCGAAATATGCAATAAAAGGTGCGCTAATCCCTGATAGAACATCAAAGTTTCTCCCTTCAAATGTCATCGACTCTGGCATTAAACCAATAGTATAAAGGCCTAACATTCCGAATTCTACAGGTATCCTTATCGTATGTAATAGGGTAATTGTTTTCATATTTATGCCATCCAAAATTTGCTTACCACTTTTAGATAGAAATAGCCAACAGCTTAAAATGGCTGCAGGTATTTTTAAGAATGGAATTCGTGGGGTATAAAGGGATCATTGAGTAGACCCGACATGCTTACAAATCCTGTTAACACCATTATTAACAGGGAAATACGTAGTAGCCTCAAACTCTGTGATGAGGCGTAAAGTCCGTAAATAGCAATGAAAGTTAATGTGATAAATAAAGCTTGGAGCCAAATAGGAGATTCAATCATAACTCTAGATTTTCTAGTTTCTGCATCAGCTTATTCAACGATTCTAATAGCTCATCCCCGATTGCAATTGCTACTTTTTCATGCAAGGCCGCCCATTTCGGTGAAACATCATCAAGTAAGGAAAGTCCAGTTTCTGTAATTCGTAGAGTAACGTGACGGGCATCTACTCCTCGAGCCCTATCTATGAAGCCTAGGGATTCCAACTTTTTCAAATCACGGCTCATGGTAGATTCATCGAGTACCAATTGCTGCGCAATCTTCTTTTGATTGATGTTTGATTTGCCAATCATAAAAAGTATGCTGAGCATACTTCCCTTTAATCCATAAGGTCTGATCAAATCCTGATGTGGACCATTCAGCAGTCTGTGAAGTCTTCTGACTTTTGCATTAACACAGAGCTGTGGTTGGATTTGGTTGAATGAAGTGATTTCCATTCAACGAATGTAAAAATACTTGTATATGCAAGTATTTTGTAGATTTTAAAATCTATAGCAAACAGCATTTATATTCATACCTGCACCAACACTAGCGAACAAGGCAATATCACCCTTTGATATTTTGTGACCTTCAACCTTTCCTCGTTTTACCCTATCAATCAGTGTAGGAACTGTTGCCACTGAACTATTTCCTAATTCGTGTACACTCATTGGCATAATGCCATCTGGTGCATCCATTCCATAAAGTTTATAGAATCTTTTAATCACCCCATCATCCAATTTCTCATTGGCCTGATGAATAAACACTTTGCTAATCTGGTTGATATCGATCCCCGCCTTGTCAACACAATGTTTCATTGCCGCAGGAACTTGTGTTAAAGCAAATTCATACACCTTCCTGCCTTTCATCTTTATATAGCGTATGCGACCATCAGATTCGGGGAAATAAGACTTCCCCATATTGATGTAGTCTAATTCATCCACCGTGTGAGACATGCATGCCGCAGAAAGCACACCAGCCTCTGTATCGGTTTCGGTAAAATCCAAAACACAAGCACCTGCTCCATCAGAGAATATCATGCTGTCCCTATCGTGTATATCAATTACTCTCGAAAGTGTCTCGCTGCCGATGACCAAAGCTCTTTTGGCCGATCCAGATTTAAAAAACGCATCAGCTTGAATTAAGCCTTGCACCCATCCTGGACAACCGAAAAGCAAATCGTATGCTACACAAAAGGGGTTTTTTATACCCAATCTGTGTTTTACTCGAGATGCCAAAGAAGGAACACAATCGGTTTGAATAGTATGCTTAGTTACATCACCAAAATTGTGTGCGAAAATGATTTGATCAATTGTTTCAGGATCGATTCCCGAATCTTCTATGGCAATTTTAGCAGCTTCAAAAGCGATGTCACTTGAGGTCATTTCCTCAGTTGCATAGCGTCTTTCAGCAATTCCAGTAATCTCCTGAAACTTCTCTGCAATTACTTCTGGCGTGCGATCAATCAGCTCATTATTCTGATCATAGAATCTGTGCTGCGAAAAATCCACGTTCTGTTGAACGACATCTGGTATGAAACTTCCAGTGCCAATAATTTGGGTGCTTTTCATAATACGAAATTGAGTGCAAGGTAGTAGGACAGTTCAAACGGAGAATAAAATACAGGTTACTTATACACTCACGTTCTTAATAACCTAGACAAAATGAATAGTTCAATTAAAAGACTTTAAGTGCCTCATTTATAAATGAACTGACTATTGGAAGTGATTCTCCCGAAGCTTTCAAAATAGCTGCATTCCATTCTCCACTTCTCCACTCCCCATTTTTAAGAGACTTGAAATTGTCCGTTTTTATTGGGTCATTTCCATGATAAGCGCTGATATAAAAATACCAATCATCAACCTTTTCATCGGGTATTGCCAGCCCCAATCCAACACTAACTTTTTTGCTTTGGTCAAAATAAGCTAACACCCCCGTATCGAAATGATGAGGCCATATCCTTATCTCCGAAGCACTATGGAAATTTGACAAAGCCATTTCTATAGTTTTATTTGCCAGCCATCGCAATTGAGTCAATTCTTTAAGTTGTTCAGGATCATTGGCAAGAAACCTATAGTCGTCCGTAAGCTCATTTAAATGAGGAAGGTCATAGTGCAATTCAAAGGTGTATTCCTTCTCAATACCCGCAAACTTTGCCTCTCGCGATATCCAGTTCATTACATCATGATGCCTTGCGCCACCCAGAGGGTAACTTGCACCAAGACCAGATTTTGGATGAATGAAATCAAGACTATACTCAAGGTAATTCAATGCCAAACGCAAGCCATCATTGCTTAAATCATGTGTTTCAAGTCGTTTTTCATCGGAGTTCCAACCAAGGTTGATATGACTATCGTCTTCCTTGGTTTTAATAAAGCTTTTGGCGGCTGTTGCCAAATACTGTGCGGCTAAATGAAGGGTTTCGTTCTGGGTCATTGGTTTTTTATTTGCTTACCTCCACTCCTTTCCAAAAGGTAACATAGCCTTCGAAACTCTTTGCCATTTTGCTTACTTCTGGATAATACCATGCAGCATCCGGATTTTGTTCGCCATTTAAGTCTAGCGTATAGTAGCTTGCCGTTCCCTTCCAATTGCAAACAGTGTGTGTTTCAGATGGCTTGTAGAACTCTGATTTGATTGAATCTGCTGGGAAATAATGGTTGTTATCAATCACAATGGTATCGTCACTTTCTGCGATTACTTCTCCGTTCCAAATTGCTTTCATGTTTTTTCTTTTAATGTGATGCTGCAAGGAAGTGTTTGAATCAAAACCCTTGTAATCAGCAGTAAGCCGTGTTTATTTTGCTTGAAATTGAACACTACCTAATTGCTCGACCTTGGCCTCTACCCTAGTATCTGGCTTTAAGAATATAGCAGCAGTTGCAGCTCCAGCCAAAATGATATGTCCTGCTTTGATCGGCTCTTTATATTTAGCAGCCAATCTAGTTGCGGCTTGTAATGATTTCCATGGATCGCCTAATATATCGGCAGATGAACCCTGAGCCACAATTTCACCATTAAAAGACTGTGACATCTCTAAGTTTCTGATCTCTCCAGAAGGCTTTTGCCACTCTCCAATGGAGAGACCAATGGATGAGCAATTATCCGCTACGACATCTTCAAGACTGAATTTGAAATTCTCAAACCGTGAATCAATTACCTCTATTGCAGTTGCAACTCCATCAACATATTGTTCCAAATCATTTAGAGCCACTTCACCTTCAATATCTTTTGAAATGCGAAAGCAAATTTCAGGTTCAGCTCTTGGATGAATGTATTTTGCTAATTCGGTCTGGCCATTATTTTGGATAAGCATAGAATC
>Ga0257120_1001875_pt1 | contig 13325 bp, 12 predicted proteins | sample SI106_10metaG_FD_190153 | JGI IMG/M metagenome (GOLD analysis project Ga0257120, IMG submission 190153) | Marine microbial communities from Saanich Inlet, British Columbia, Canada - SI106_10 | ecosystem: Environmental > Aquatic > Marine > Inlet | place: Canada: British Columbia | collected... | reverse complement strand
TGGCGGCTCTTTTTACCGAAAATCAAATAGAGTTATATCCCTCGCAACCAATTTTGTATTTGGTTAATGGGACTGCAAACAGACAGCTTAATAAGCTCGAGGAGTCCATTGAATATCTCATGATGGGCTTGGACTATATCTTTGACGACAAAACTCTCCAGCTCGATTTTTATAGACAACTAAGTAGTGCATATAAACAACAAGATAATATTGAGGCATCAGAAACGTTTACTAAAAAAGCAATCGCATTAGAACAAACAGAATGAAACACCTTATTTATAGCATCGTCTTAAGCCTTCTTTTTGCTGGTTGTAAATCCACGAAAACACTCCAGTCTTCTGGAACCTTAGACTCAAACATGTCTGTGAGGCAAGTCGTTAAAAATCATAATAAATTAGAAACCAAATTCACCACATTACAGGGGCGTTTAAAAGTAGAATATATTCAAGGCGATCGTTCTGAAACGCACACTTTGACACTTCGGATGGGTTATGACAACACCATCTGGGTAAACGCATTTCTTAGTATGGTACGGGTTAAAATCACCCCTGACCGTGTCCGTTTTTATAATAAATTAGATAAGACTTATTTTGATGGTGATTATGCGCTCATAAGCGAATTACTAGGAACGAATCTTGGGTTTGAAAACCTTCAAAATTTACTTCTTGGTGAAGCTGTTTTTGACATCAACCCCAAAGAATTTAAACAACTCAAACACGCGAGTGCCTATAAATTAACTCCGAAAAAATCAAACCCTCTTTTTGAGTTGTTATATATAATTAATCCTGTATATTTTAAATTAGATGCGCAACAACTCAGTCAATCATTGAAGCAAAACACCCTAAATATCAAGTATCAATCTTATCAAAAAACACATGGAATTGTTATCCCCGAAAGTCTGTCTATAAAGGCAATAAATACGGATGAGCAAACGACCTTAAATTTGAATATAAAATCCGTAATTTTGGATCAACCTTTACGATTTCCGTTTAAGATACCTAAAGGGTTTAAAGCTATTGAATTACAATGAAATTATCCAATACACGTTTTACCTTCACCGCTTTTCTGCTCATTTTGATGTTGCATTTTAGTGGGTTTTCACAAAGTAAAAAACAGCAAGAATTAGAAGAACGCCGCCGTGAACTTCGTCAAGAGATTCAGCAAATAGGGGTGTTGTTATTCGAAGGAAAGAAAGAACAAAAATCGGTACTATCGGTTGTGGAGGATTTAGATTTTAAAATTAAGGTTAGAAAAAACCTCATCAAGATTACCAACCAGCAAGCCAATTTATTGACACGAGAAATTAGCAGTAATCAAACCAAAATTTCTAAATTAAGAGATAAACTTAAAGTATTGAAAGCAGACTATGCTGAGATGATTGTCAAGTCCTACAAGAGTCGATCTGACCAAAACAAACTCATGTTTTTGTTGTCGTCCACCAATTTCCAACAAGCTTATAAAAGACTACAGTATATAAAACAATATGCCGATTATCAAATGCAACAAGCGGAACTCATTAAGACGGAAACCGCTAAAATGCAAGCGTTAAATATTGAACTGCTCGCTCAAAAAAAGAATAAGCAAATTCTTATTGAAGAGAATAAAAAAGCAAAATCTATTCTTGATAAAGACCGAGAACAACAAAGCGTTTTAATACAAGAAATTAAAAGTAATTTATCACAGTTTACAGTACAACTAAAATCCAAGCAAACTGAATCAAAAAAAATAGATAAAGAAATCCGTAAAATTATTCAGGCTGCGATTGCAGCTTCTAACAAAAAAGCTGGAAAATCTTCTAAACTTAAAGTGTTTTCGTTAACGCCTGAGCAGAAAATTTTAGCTGCGAATTTCACAGCGAACAAAGGAAAATTACCCTGGCCTGTGGTCAATGGTGTTGTAAAATTGAGGTATGGAAATAATCCGTCTCCAATTGATCCGTCGTTAACCATCAAAAGCAATGGTGTTCGAATAGCGACGAGTAAAGGCGGTCAAGTACGCGCCGTATTTGAAGGTGTTGTTCAGGGTATAATGACACCGAAAAACGGCAACAATACGATTATGATTAGACACGGAAATTACATCACAGTCTATAAAAATCTTTCTAAATTTTATGTCAGTAAAGGCGATAAGGTTACCACAAAACAAGTGATCGGGGAGGTGATAACCAATAAAGCTTCAGGGGAATCTATTCTAAGTTTTGGAATTTATAAAGACAGTTCTACTCAAAATCCTTCTCAGTGGATTTACCGTTTATAAGCGACTAGCTAAAAAGTGCTTTCAGCTCTGAAGCATCTTGCGCATTCATTTTTCCTGCTAAAACCAAACTCAATTGTTTACGTCTTAAAGCCCCATCAAAACGTTGAATTTCTTCTTCGGATTCAGGCACTAGCTGTGGAATAGTTACAGGAGTTCCTTTGTCGTCCACAGCCACAAAGGTGAAAATGGCCTCGTTCACTTTTACAGAAGCTTTAGAGGTTTTATTGTCAGCCCAAACATCGATAAACACTTCCATTGAGCTTTTAAATGCTCGAGACACCTTAGCTTCTACGGTCACAATACTTCCTAATGGAACAGCGTGTTTAAAAGCGACGTGGTTTACAGAAGCTGTAACTACTATTTCTCCAGAGTGCCGTTGTGCAGCGATGCTCGCAGCACGGTCCATTCGTGCTAATAATTCACCTCCAAATAGGGTATGAATTGCATTTGTTTCACTTGGAAGCACCAAGTCGGTCATTGTAGTTTTTGAGTCTTGTGGATGTTTAGTTTCCATGTATTTAGAGTCTATAGTGGTGAAAGATACAGAAGAATGTATCAGCTTGAATATTGAAAAAACGGGGGTGTATTATGGAATGTCTTTAATCAACATCCAAGCTGCACGATTGTGTGTTTTTTTGATTTTAGATAACGCCTTTTGAGCCTCTTTTCGCGTTTCGAAACTTTCATACACTACTTGGTGTAAGCCATATCTGTTGGTGCCAATAAGACGGGCGTCATAGCCTAAAGCCTTCAGTTGTTTCAGTTTTCGGTGACTATTTGCTTTCACTCTAAACGCTCCAGCTACAATATGAAAATCTCCACTTTGTTTTTTTAAACTCACCATTATAGCAGGCAATGGATTATCAATCACAAAAGTGGCTTCTTGTATTTTAGTGTCTAAAATTTCGTTGGCAGCATCAAGTGCTATAGTGTTTTGCTGTTCAATTTGACTCAAGTATAAATTAGATCCAATAGATCCACTTAAACCAAGTGCTAGTACAGCTATGGCTGCATATTTAAGATATACATTAGACTTAGAGCGTTTAGGAGTCAGTGCAATAGTACCGCTAGCTTCTAGTTTTTGAACGACCGCTTGATGTGCTTGTCTTTCAATAGATGGCGATACAAAAGCATCTAAACCAAATGCTCCAGTCATATAATTAATACTGTCAGAGGGCACAAACAAGAGCTTACCGTCTTCAGAGGTTAATTCCCCAATGTGTTTAAAGTCAACGGTTTCTCCTTTATCTAAACGTAATTTAAGTTTTGCAACTTGGTTCTCTATTTTAGCTGTTGCTACCTCAAAAGTAATATTTTCTATTTCCGAAATATAGGATGCCAATAGCCCATCGTTAGATTGAAGTTGAACATTAAAAGACAATTGTTTTTGAGGGGGATAAAAATCACTAGTAACCTCATTAATTCTTGCCGATATAGGGTGCGATAAAAAAGCTCCAAAATTGGGGAGTGTCACGCATTCATAACGGTAAAGTAAATCTCCTATGTACTGACTTAGTTGCATATTTTCAAAGTTAGGATTTTTTTTATAATATCAAAGTTTTATTTTAAGGTTTATAGCTCTTATGTCTTTACCCTGTCCGTTGAGATTTTTTTTATTCAAAACTTACTTTCTAGAGCTAAGCTTAGCCAACAACTTAAGTATTTCAAGGTACAGCCAAATCAGAGTGACCAATAATCCAAAGGCGCCATACCATTCCATGTATTTTGGAGCACCGTTTTCAGCTCCTTGTTCAATAAAATCAAAATCCATAACTAAATTCAAGGAAGCAATAACAACGATAAACAGTGAAAATCCAATACTTAACATAGAGGCATTTGATGGATCCATAACAGGCAACCCACCGCTTCCAAACATACCCATTAAAAAACTAATTAAGTATACAACTCCAATACCAGCGGTGGCAGCAAATACGCCTAACTTAAAATTCTCTGTCGCTTTGATAAGTTTAGTTTTGTAGGCAAATAATAGCGCACATAAGATCCCTAACGTAAGCATAATAGCTTGAGGAACAATACCCGGTTCAAATGCATTCGCATACATTTTAGAAATTCCGCCAAGTGCTAATCCCTCTAAAGCCGCATAGATTGGAACTGTTACTGGAGACCATTCTTTTTTAAAAATGGTGATAAGGGCGAGAACAAAACCACCAATAGAGCCAATAAGCACATAATCCATAATGGCATTGCTATAGGTATAATAGCCCGCAAAGACTAAAATCCCCAAGCTAATGGCCGTCTTATTAACCGCACCATCTAAAGTCATGACTTCAGTAGTGGTAGATTTTAAGTTCTTAAAGGTCTTTTTGCTAAGAGCTGGATTTCCTGATTTTATCATTACTGGCGTATTAATATGTTCAGTTCAAATTTACAGTAAAATAATTAGAGAAAAAAGTTAGTTTTTGGGGTGTTGAAACGGCTTAAATTACTCAAATGAAAATTTCTTACTTTTGAATAGCCTATTGCCCACAAAACCCCAAAACAAAAATATTATGAACACCCCTCAAATCTTACACGCATTAGCCTTGCAGGCGGTGCCTAATATTGGCGATATCACGGCCAAAAAACTCATTCAACATTGTGGTAGCCCGGAAGCTGTGTTTAAAGAATCTAAATCCAATTTGTTAAAAATTGAAGGCATTGGCACACATACCATTAAAAACATCACCAAATCAATGTTTCTGAAAGTCGCCGAAAAAGAGCTTAGTTTTATGGAAAAAAACGCTATTGAGGCGTTATATTTTGAAGATTCAAATTATCCTTTTAAGCTAAAACACTGTATAGATGGGCCTCTTGTATTGTTTCAAAAAGGCGGTATCAATTGGGATCATACGCCCATTATTAGTGTTGTTGGCACCCGAAAAATCACCACCTATGGTCTTGCGCAATGTGAAAAAATAATTGAAACCCTTGCGGTTTTCAACCCCATTATTGTTTCTGGATTTGCATATGGAACCGATATTTCTGCTCATAAAGCAGCCCTCAAATACCACCTCCAAACGGTGGGTTGTATGGCACAAGGTCTTCAAAACACCTATCCAAAGCAACACCTCAAATACCGAAGTTTGATAGAAAATCAAGGTGGATTTGTCACCGATTTTTGGAGTACTGCTGTGATGGATCCTTCTAACTTTTTAAGGCGTAACCGTCTCATTGCAGGGTTGAGCGAAGCGACCATCGTTATTGAATCTGCCGAAAAAGGCGGGAGTTTGGCTACGGCTACAATGGCGTTTGGATACAATAGAGAAGTGTTTGCGCTTCCAGGCCGCATCACAGACCGTCAAAGTCAGGGCTGTCATAATTTGATTAAAACCAAAAACGCACATTTAGTTTCTAACCCAGCAGATATTCCTTACATCTTAAATTGGTCTCTAGACACTCAAAAGAAAGTAGTGCAAAAAAAGCTGTTTGTTGAATTGGATTCCGATGAAAAAATTATTTACAACTATTTGAAAAAAGAAAGTAAATCAGCCTTGGATGGTATCGCCATAGCTTGTGATATGCCCACCTCTAAAGCGGCATATCTATTATTGAACCTGGAATTGAAGGGCGTTTGTCGACCGCTCCCTGGAAAAGAATTTGAGCTGGTTTAGTAGCCGATTTTTCCTCGAACACGCGCCAATACGCCATCTGCAACTGCAGCTGCTTTTTTAGCGCCTACTGCCAATGCTTGGTCTATTTCTTCTAGGTTTGACATATAGTAAGTGTAACGCTCTCGTTGTTCGGAAAACAATTCACAAACGAGTTCAAATAACGCTTGTTTGGCATGACCATAGCCATAGCCTCCAGCTTCATAGTGTTGTTTCATCTCTGTGATTTGAGCTTCTGAAGCCAATAATTTGTATAGTGCAAAACAGTTACAACTCGCCCAATCTTTCGGATCTTCTAGAGGAGTACTGTCGGTTTGAATAGACATGATTTGCTTTCGTAAGGCTTTGTCAGTTTGAAAAATATCAATCACATTGCCTTTACTTTTGCTCATTTTTTGGCCATCTAACCCTGGAATAAGCATATTTTCTTTTTGAATTTTTGCTTCTGGAATTACAAACACCTCGCCAACCTTAGCATGAACTCTTGCCGCGACATCTCGGGTCATTTCAATATGTTGGAGCTGGTCTTTCCCAACAGGTATAATGTTGGCATCATAAAGTAAAATATCCGCAGCCATCAACATCGGATAGGTAAACAACCCGCCATTAACGTCTTCCAAACGGTCTGCTTTATCTTTGAAGCTATGGGCTAATTCTAAGCGCGTAAACGGAAAAAAACAGCTTAAATACCAAGATAATTCTGTGACTTGTGGCACATCGCTTTGTCTGTAAAACACTGTTTTTTGGATGTCTAAACCAAACGCCAACCAAGTTGCGGCAGTGGCATAGGTGTTTTGACGTAGTGTTTTGGCATCTTTTATTTGAGTCAACGAATGCATATCGGCAATAAATAGATAAGAATCATTTTTGGGGTCGTTACTCATTTCAATTGCAGGGATAATCGCGCCTAAAATATTACCGAGGTGCGGGGTGCCTGTACTCTGAACGCCTGTTAAAATTCTTGCCATTTTCTATTTTTTATCCGAATGAATAGCAAAGGTACTTTTTTTGAGGCAATCGCTCAATTTTTTTTAGTCAATTAATCTGTCGTATGTATTGTAAATAAATTGTGTCGATAATGAATCTGTAACAACATCAAATTTTAGATTTGTAAATTCAGCACCCCGACGCCCCACACCTTTTTTAAGCCTTACACTTTCCATTTTATCCCAATGGATCATAGATAATTGCAAAATAGCACACAATCCATCGCCTTGAACATGAAAGTATAAAGACTCCTTTCCTTCTTGTTGGTGATACTTCTGAAGCCAGTAAGTAAGTTTTGTGGTATCAACCTTACTTAACTGTTTTATTAGTTCGTCTTTGTATTTTTTTGAATCAGGTTCGTTAGTTTTAAATATTGAGTTCTCATTACTACACTTAGGTCGATCACAAGATATAAACCAAATCGTTGACAAAATTAAAAAGCTGTAAATTAATCTGTATTTCACGCTATGATGATGTTTTTTGTTCAGTCGGTCTATTTTTTAACCCCATTTTTTTATGTAACATTCTTATCACTTTAGTTTTTTTCAGAACTTAAAGCATCCATTAAGGCTGTATTAATGTAATAATTTGTCTTTCCGAGCTTAAATTTAAAAATCACTTTGTCTGTTGCCAACGTATTCAAATATACTGCTGCTGTTACGCGACTCACTCCTAGATCTTTCTGCAAAAATTCAATTTTAGTATATGGCTGTTTGAATAAATGATTGAGTAATTCCTGACTATAAAATTTGTAGTTGTTTCTCAATATATTTTTCATCCTCATCATTTCCTCTTTGATGTCGTTTACTAAACGAATGGTATCATATGCCGTTTCTTCTACAGCGGATATCATATATAAAAGCCACACGTCCCAACTGTCGTTAGCACGTACGTCCTGTAATTTTTGGTAATACGCCCCCTTGTTGCGAATTATATATCGACTCAAATAGAGAATAGGAATATCCAATAAATCATTTAAAACCAGATACAGAATATTGAGAATTCTTCCAGTTCTTCCGTTTCCGTCATAAAACGGATGAATACTTTCAAATTGAAAATGTATTATGGCCATTTTCACAATCGGATCGAGGTCTGTAAGCGTATGGTCATTAATAAATAGCTCGAGATTCTCCATTAACGCTTTAATTTCTTTGGCACCCTGCGGAGGGTCATAAATGACCTCTCCTGTATGTTGGTTCTTCAGGTTGGTGCCAGGTATTTTACGCAATCCAGCGTTATTCTTCTCCAAAATTTCTTGGATTTCGATAATGTTATTAGTTGATAATATTTTTTGCTTTGAAACAATTGAAAATCCACGTTTTATCGCGGCAATATAATTTTGTACTTCTTTCGCGGCTGGAGAAACATACTTTTCAAACCCCAATGAACTTTTGTACAATTCATCATGAGTAGTAACAATGTTTTCTACTTCAGAACTATCTTTAGCCTCTTGTAAGGTTAAGGTGTTGATCAATATTTCTTGTTTAGGAATAGTTTGAGCAACGCCTTTCAATTCTGCTAGAGCACGATGGGCACCAGCTAGTTTTTTCAGGACGACCTTGGTTTCTAGGTCTTTATCATACGGTAAATAAGATGGTTTCCAACTCATGTCAATATTGTTTATAATTCTTTACATATTGTTGATAACGCATAAAGAATTATCCATTCTCTTTATGCGTTTTACAAATATACAACATTTCATGTAAAGATATTTCGATTTTCTTTATACGTTGTTGGCGCTTGTGCAAACATTTTAGCATTTTGTTATATTCAAAAGGGATGCAAGCACACTAAAGGCCTGCGTAGTAACTTTGGTCAGTTTTAGCTGAATGTATTCCATCGGTTTAGTGTATGAAATGTTGCGGGTTTTAAGTACTAAAGTCAGCAAACAGAAACTTACTTTTGAATTAACAAAATTTCTCAAGTAGGCTTGTTGTAACAATTAATTTTATACGTTTTTTATTTTTTGTTGAAATCAGAAAAATCATTATCTGTTGGAATCATAAATTCCACGAACTTTTGAATGTGATTTATTTCCTTTTTGTTTAAAATTTCTGACACATAATATGCCCCTGAATGACTTAACTGATACTTTTCATTTTTGTGCATTTCTTTTAATCCCTTGAATTCAGCATTTTTTGTTTTTGTTACGATAGTTTTTAAGGTCGGAATAGTATGTTCTACTCCCCAATATTGATTTTTTCTTCTTTCTAACTTTTTTTCATATCCGTCAATATAGTAGACTTCAATCAATGTGTCGTTTTGCCAGAAGTATGTTTTGATATGTTTGGTTTGAAAATCTCCACCTCGGAAATATACATTTTCAATTATGTAGAAAGGTTTGCTGTCAATCTCAAAATTCTTGAAAAAGTCAGTCAGAATTTTTGCCCGATTGTTTTCAATCTTTTTAGTGTAAGTCAATCCAGCAGGATATTCAATTCGGAAGTTTTTACTAATTCTATTCGACAGTTCTTTTGAACTACTACAAGAAGTTAAGATCAGAAGATAAATTATAATATGTATTTTGGTTTTTCTCAAATGTATGGTAACGGTCTCGTATAAGAATAGTAGCGGACTTTTACACATTAATTTTATAGTTAAACACAGACCTTTTTTGTATTCACTTATTCTCGTTTTAGCGATTAAACCGCTATTATTTTTATACAATGTTGGCAATTGGCTTTTATCTTTTTAATGAGAAATGCCCTGAAAAAGTTTTACCATCACCAAGGTCTGTTCTAAACCAATAATCATTTGACATCATTTGTTTGCCATTGTATTGCCCATTCCAACCTATCTCATTTGATGATATTATAGTTAATAATTTTCCATATCTATCAAAAATTAAAGTCTTTGAATTAGGAAAATTGACTATACCTTTAATTTGCCAAAAATCATTATATCCATCGTTATTTGGTGTAAAGAACTTTGGGTAATCAATTACTGTAACTTCTTCTGAATCCTGTCCGCAACCATCTTTATCCTTAACAAATACCGTGTAAATTCCACCTTGAATATTTGAGAAGTAATTACTATCCTGATAATTTATACCATCAATTGAATATTCAAAATCTCCATCACCAGATGCAATTATTTCAATGTAGTTATTACCTAACTCTCCAAAATTTATTTGTTGTATTTCAGGTAAAACAGAACGAATAAGCGTAAAGTCAAAAGAATTTTCGCAAGTTATGCCATTCTCAATTTGTGTAACAGTTAGAGTATAATTACCTTCTCCTGTTATTTCTCCACTATTTGTGCTTGAAAATAGAGTTCCATCTTCAAAGTACCAATTATATGAATTAAATCCAGAATTTACGTTTAATAAAATAGATGGTTCTAGATTACAAATGAAATATTCATCCTCCAAATCGATTTCTGGTAAGTCGTTTACAATTAATTTAAAAGATGTTTCAGAATAACAAATAGGATTTGAGACGTATTCAACTCTAACGTAAATGGTTTGAGAAAAAGGTTCAGTATTTTGAAATAAACTAGGTAATGGACTAGGAAGCGGATTATTATTAATATCGTAATATTGAATAGTTAAACCTGTTTGACTACCAATAAGTTCTTGTTCTATAAGCGACGTATCGAATTCGGCATATCCATTCCCTATGTTACAAGCGTATAATTCATCTGGTTGATTTATGTTTGGCTGCGTTGCGGTTTCTAATTGAAGCCTAATATCTGCATAGCATCCTGAACTATTATCAGTAACTCTTACCGTTATAAATTCATTGAATGGATTGGAATTTGTGTATGGATTTGGTAAATCATTCCCATTTTGATCGAAATAACTGACACTCATTCCTGTTTGTCCATTTAAGACTTGACTTTCAACACCTGAGGTATCGAAATATTCTGAAATACCATCATTATCATCATCACAGCCAACTAATACATCAAGGTGTTGTGCAATAGGTAGCGGATTTACTAGTAACTTAAATGTGGCCTCATTGTAACAGTTGTTTGTACTTTCCGAGACCTGCACTCTAATTACTTCTTCTCTGGCCATCTGGTTCTCAATAGCATTCAATGGGGGCTGAATAGGATTATCGTTTTCCCTGAAAAATGAGACCGTAGCATGATTGTTAACGGCCAAGATTTCATTCTGTAGTTGTTCCAAATCAAAGGTCGAAAACCCGTCGGTACCATTGCTACAAACAACAAGGTCTGTAATCGGGGACATATCAGGTATAGGATGTACTATTAAATCGAATGTTGTTTCAGAATAACAGCAAGGTTGATCATCGTGAGCAACCCTTACACTAATGGTTTCTCTGTCTTTTACTGTATTTGTATATAAAGAAGGAAAGCCTGAAAGGATAGAACCATTGCCAGTAATAAAAATAACCTCTTTATTGGTTTGTCCACCCAACACCTGATGTTTCACATGGCTTAAATCAAAAGATGAAGACATACCAGAACCAAAAGTGTCTTCACAAGCATAAACATTATCAATTCCGTAGGCCTTTGGAGGCTCCTTCACATCAATGGTTTCAGACAAATGTTCTGTGCGACCATCATTTCCAACAACTGTGGCGGTAACAATAAAGGTTCCATCTTCTGAAAAGTCGTGATATGGAGAGTGATCATTCGACGTATTGGTGGTTCCAGATGCTGGATCTCCAAAATTCCAAGTGATACTATTTATATTTTGCTGATTGGTAACGCTAAATTCCTTCAAAAATTCGGAACAGATGTTGGAGACCTCCATTTGAAAGGAGTTGCTTATATGATTAACATTACCAGTAACATTTATGTAAAAATTAGCATCAGGCTTTCCAAAGAAATCTGTTGAAACATACTCATTATACGGACCGCCAGATAAAGGAATACAGCCTCTTTGCCAAGATTCCCCCTTGTCTACAGTAGAACCTGCGATAAAGGCAACTCCATCACCATAAACAATGCCTTTATGTACCTCTACTAAAATTCGTTTAACATTAGCAGGAACAACGATGGGTGTTTCAAATTCAACTTGAACAATTTCAGAATCTCGTCCAATGTTTGGTGAAAGCTGCTGATATTGACTACTTCCAATTGAATCGGTTTCGGAAAATGAAGTCGGAAAATTGTTATCTATTTCATAAATATTAAAACTGATTTCTGGTAGCCAACCAACCTCATTGATTCCGATTTGGCCAGACGTAATCGTATACGTTTCATCATTGGAAATTCCAAAATCACTCAGGTAAAAATCTCTTGCCCAATAGATATAGGCAGATGTACAGGAATGGATATTGGTCTTAATAATATCGTCACAAAGATTATGAGACAATCGTGTTGTTGAACCTGTCCTTTTAACGTCAGATACGTCTCCAGTAACATTGATAAAAAAATTAGCATCCGGAACTGGTGGATCCATTTCTGTGGTTGGTGTATAATTATAGTAGGTTCTACAGCCAAAATACCAAGATTGATCACGATCTTCTTGAGTTCCGGCAATAATAACTTCTGCCGATTCGGGATTATAGAAATCTTCTACTTTCGATACGGTTACTAAAATTCGTTCAACTCCTGCGGGAACGACTACAGGTTCTACAAAATCAATATCGACAATTTGAGGGCTTCCATCAATTACAGGTGATTGACCATAACCTCGCCCTCCTAAAGCACGTAAAGGGTTTTCATTGGTATAGAACGCAGGAAATTCGCCATGAATACTCGATATATGCATAGATAATCGAGCACCGCTGCTGGATTTGCTTAATGCGACTTGGCCAGATCGAATGATAAATTGCTCATTTGGCTTGATTCCGAAATCAGATAATTGAAATATACGAGACCAACTTTCATCATCTTCACAAGAGGTCATAGCGGTTACAATAGGTGTATTGCCAACATTTTGGGTCAGAGTGATTTGTGCATTTGATTTAAAAATCCAGCAGATGGAAATAACAACAATAAATTTGAACTTCAAGGTTTTACTCATTTTTTTAGCTTGTTGCCAACGTCCTGCGGATATGGCGAGTTTCGTTGCAAGCTAGCTTGCAAAAGTAACAGTAGCCATTAGACGCATATTCGTTATATCCGCTCAACTAGTTATATGGAGAACAAACCTCCTGTTTATACGCCTTCAATTCCGGATAACAGGAACTTTTGTTCTCGTTTATCATTTTTATATTTTTTCTTTTTCCTCCTCAAAATTTGATGATACACAGCGGGAATTAAAAACTCCGCATTCACGTGCACCGCTGTGTACATACAGTATTAAAAAGCTAACTTAAAAATGAAATTGGTTAAAATGAAGAATCAGATTTGGGGTCCAAGTCTGCTATAAATGTAGCAAAAAATAGTTAATAGCGCTCAAAAGGCCATCATTTTTTATAAACGCTTTAGCCAAACGTCTTGCAGTTATGTATTCAAATTAGCAGTAAACACACTTTTTTTGTTTAACAGCTCAATTTTTTTAGTAGTTTTGAGGGTGATTAAAATTATAAAATATCCATTGTGGGTTTTGTACAGAAT
>Ga0257120_1001870_pt1 | contig 13335 bp, 12 predicted proteins | sample SI106_10metaG_FD_190153 | JGI IMG/M metagenome (GOLD analysis project Ga0257120, IMG submission 190153) | Marine microbial communities from Saanich Inlet, British Columbia, Canada - SI106_10 | ecosystem: Environmental > Aquatic > Marine > Inlet | place: Canada: British Columbia | collected... | reverse complement strand
CAGGCCACAACTTACAGTCCCTCAATCGATGGATGATGCTTATTGGGATAGGTTAGTGACGAAGGAAGGCACGAATGCCTCCCCTCGCTTTAAGAGTTCAACCAGTCTAGCAGAAGTCGCTTCATTCGGGCTGCTCACAGGCATGCGCTCTGGGGAAATCTGTGGGCTCATGGCTGAGGACATCACAGCAAAGGGCAACCTAGGACGCTTTGTTAATATCAGGCCAAACAGGGTCCGCTTGCTGAAGTCCAAGGCGGCAGAGCGGGAGGTGCCCCTTCATGGGGTGCTTGAGGGGTTGTTGGATACCACGCTTCCAACGTCTGGCAGGCTGTTCCCGCACCTCACTGTGGACAAGGTTGTGAAACGGTATGCCTACCTGCGCAGACGTCATCCGGAACTCAGAGGCACGGTGTTCCACTCAACCCGTAAGTGGTTCATCACCCAGTGTGAGCGCACAGGGGTTCCTGAGCACTTCACAGCCACCCTCGTCGGGCATCACTCGGCAAGGTCCGCCAATAAGCTTACCTATGGGCTCTACTCAGCGGGGATATCCGACGCGCAGAAGCGGGAGATCGTCGAAGGGGTGAGAGTGCCTCAGGCATAAAACATGCATAAACCCAGACCCCGTCCGGCTTCCCTTCGCGGGTAGCCAGGCGGGGGTATGGCGACTGATTTTTTTTGGGTGGGAGGAGGAATTAAGCTGGTGCGGACATCTGCCAATCGCAGTGAACGCAAAAAAACCCCCCGAAGTGACAAATGCTGCACCATGCACATTTCTACATGAAGGGCGGAAACCGGACCTTCGCTGCGCTTTGCATAAAGGTCTGCTGTGCGGACTTTGCTGTCATCTGGCCGTTATATGCGAAGGGCTGCTTTGGAGAGTCGGCAGGACTTGCATCAAGTGAGATGGTTAGTTCGTCGCATTCTCGTCATATACGTGCCGCGCAGCATCAATCGTGGCGAGATTTTCCAAAGCCCAAGAGCCCAAGGCACTGACGGGCTCTCGGAATGACTGACCCATATCAGTTAGATTGTATTCAACTTTTGGCGGGATTGTCGGGTGATAAGTTCGGTTCACAAGGCCGTCGCGTTCCAGCTCTTTCAGGGTCAGGCTGAGCATCCGTTGCGAGATGCCGAGGTTGCGCTTGAGTTCATTGAACCGCAGAGTCCCGTATTCGGCCAAAGAGATCACCACAAGCACGCTCCACCGGTCACCAACACGCGACAAGACCTCGTTGATGCGTTTGCAATCAGGGCATCGTTTGTCGTCCAGCATGGCGGTTCCCTTTGTGTAACCGAGGTTCATAAATGTGCCTTCTTGCGGCGCACAATAGTTCCTCATAGATAATCGGTTACAAATGTATACCGACCCGTTAGGGCGCTGGCAATAGGACCACACACATGACCGCAAAACCACTCAACGACCTTTTGAACTGGCGTTACGCCACCAAAAAGATGGACCCATCGAAATCTGTTCCACAGGACAAAGTAGATGCGATTGTCGAGGCCATTCGCATGGCCCCGACATCCAGTGGAACGCAACCGTTCGAGTTGTTTGTAGTGACCAATTCCGACATTCGCAGCAAAATCGCTGAGGCTGCTGGTGGACAAGCGCAGATCATTGATGGATCGCATCTATTGGTCTTTGCGGCGTGGGATAATTACACGGCCGAACGGATCGACAACGTCGTCGATCTGAATGTTTCTGCACGTGGCGACCTACCGATGCTGCACGCCTATTACGGCAATCTGAAGTCCAACTACCTGCCTCGTGAAGCGGAGGTCAATTACGCCCATGCCGCGCGCCAAGCCTACATCGCGTTGGGCATCGCACTGGTTGCGGCCGCCGAGCAAGATGTCGACAGCACGCCGATGGAAGGCTTTGATCCTGATGCTGTGGACACAATCCTTGGACTGAAAGAGCGCGGTTTGCGGTCGGTTGTGTTGATGCCTTTGGGCTATCGCGACGAAGGCGGTGATTGGCTGCTGCCGATGGGCAAAGTCCGCAAGTCCCGCGACGCCATCGCCACTGAGGTCAGCTGATATGGGCATTCTACGCAAGCTTTTCCGCGCGACACCGATACCCACAACCGATGGTGCGTTCAGCCCGTCCCCCTTGGCAATCAAACTGGGCACATCGACTACCACGGACTATGATGGTGGGGCTTATGCCAAACCTTACGTGGGCCCCAAAAATCGCGTGCTGATGATCTGCACGGAAGAGCGCAACATGACGATGGCCAACGGCAAAAAGTTCTCTACGGGTAACCATCCAGTCGAGATGGGCTTGCCTATGCTTCATCTCATGAACGCGGGTTTCGAAATTGATATTGTGACGCCAACCGGCGCGCCTGTCGCGGTCGAGGAATGGGCGATGCCTACGGATGATGCGGACGTGAAAAGACTTTATCGCGATCATGCAGATGCCTTTGCGAACCCTGGCAGTCTTGCGGATTTTGTTGAAAACAAGATGAATGATGCAGTTTCCTATGCTGCCGTGTATCTCCCCGGAGGCCATGGTGCGATGCTCGGGCTGCCCAACAATGAGGACGTCGGGAAAGTGCTGCACTGGGCGCATGAAAGGGATCTTTTCACATTGGCTCTTTGTCACGGCCCTGCCGCGTTATTGGCCGCGAAGACTGAAAAAGGGTTCTTGTATGAAGGATACAAGATGACTGTGTTCCCGGATTCGGTCGACAAACAAACCCCCATGATCGGCTACTTGCCTGGCCCGATGCCGTGGTGGGTTTGTGAGAAGTTGACTGCTCTGGGCGCAAAGATCACCAACACGAAAGCCGATGCGTCATGTCATGTTGATCGTCGTCTGATTACGGGCGCGAGCCCAAAGGCCGCAAATGCTTTTGGCCGACTGGCTTCGGAAACATTGCTGAAATAGGCGCGCAAGCTCGAAACTGATCGCAGGGCGCAAAGCAGACATTCGTGCGCCTTGCAGCATCAGTCGAATTGGGCTCAGACCTGCCATTCGCTGCGCTGTGTACGAAGGTCCGCTATGGGCCGAAAGCAGACCTGCCAACCCGTCCAGTTTGGGGAGCAAGCCACAAATCGTCACTCTGACTGGACGCATAAATTGGGACCGCTTTCGGGACCACTTTGTCAGGTTCGGGACTAAAATAGTCAGTCCTGAGAGGCTCTTTTGACTTGAACCAAGTCACTCTAGGCGCACAATCCACAACCATGAGTGATGATGTGCCCCTACGACTCCCCCGCTACGTTTTTCGCCGGAGCAACGGCAGCTTTCGCTATAAGAGGAACGTTCCAGAGCGCCTTAGACCCCTCATTGGAAAGGCCACACTGTATCGGCAGCTGGGGGACAGCTACCGAGAGGCCATGCAGGCCCTGCCCCTGGTGCATGCCAGAATCGAAGCCTTGCTGAACGATGAAGCAGACAAGTCAGCCAGAGAACGCAGCTTAGAGATAATCCGCGGAGCGCTGGGCGATGAGGTCGCTGAGATGGTACTAGCCGAGACTGTCCCTGAGTACTCTCCTATTGAGGATGCCCTGAATGAACTGGGCAAAGACCTGCACAAACAAAAGATGCCAACAGAAGTGGTCCAGCAGGTCTATACCGGCAAGCTGAAGCCTGACGTCCTGACCCTCGCCATGACCCTAGACCAGTATGAGGCCTACAAGTCAGACACCCCTAAGGCTGCCAGGGAGATTGGGCAGCGGGTGGAGCGGTTACGCACAGACATGAAGAGCGTCTTCGGCAAGCAGAGACTGAAGTACACGCCCCTGACAGACATCACGAGACAGGATGCCAATGACCTGCGAGACCACTTACTGGAGCGGGTCTCTCCCAACAGTGCCGTGAGAATGCTCGGAGTTGTGCGGACAGCCATCAACCATGTGATTGTTGAGCACTCTCTGACCATCCCCAACGTCTTCACCAACCTCAAGATAAAGGGAGCTGGTGCTACCAAGCACGATAGGCTTCCCCTGAGCGATGACCAGGTGGTCACCCTAGAGACCGCCTTCTCGAGTGATGCCACGGCTTGGGCCCTGTTTGTCACGTTGCGTGATACCGGCTCGAGGGTCTCCGAAGTATCAGGCCTGAGGGTCAAAGACTGTGACCTAGGGCAACAGTGTCTCCATCTGACAGCAACTCCTTGGAGAAGCCTCAAGACCAACAACTCGGAGCGCTCTGTGCCCCTCTCGCATACCGCTGCCGCAGCCCTGGGAAAGCTAGCTCAAGGTAAGGACCCAGAGGCACCCCTGTTTCCAAACTATGCCAAGGACCGAGGCGCTGACAGTTGCTCTGCCATGTTGATGAAGCGCCTACGCACAGTCATTACAGACAAGAAGCTGACCATGCATAGCTTACGCCACCGCATGAAGGACAAGCTGAGAAACACGGGCTGTCCTGAGGCCATCTCCCTGGCCATCCTCGGGCACAGCACCAACACAGTGGCTGCCAACTATGGCTCGGGGTATGCGCTGGAGGTCATGCGGGAGGCGTTGGTGAAAGTCTGGGGGAAGTGATGGCGAAGTGGACAAGTGGCAGGTCTGAGCGGACCTTCAACCAAAGCGCAGCGAACAGCAGAAATGAGCCCATTTTACCGATTTTCTGTATCGCAGCTAAAGTTCGCTTTCGAGCGTTGGAGAATTTGCCCCATAAAACGATGCTGCCGATCTCTGCAGTCCATCGCTTCGCCATAATATTGCGTCGCAACGCGGGGCATATGCATCACTTCCGATGCCAGGGCAAAACCCTAGCCGCGGCCACAGGCATGCACACTTTCTGCTTAGTTGGAGTCGTAAAACGGGTCGGATCGGTTCAGGTGATCGCGCAGTAATCTCTGCGCGCCGAGCGTATCGTCTCGCTCCATCAAATCGACAATATGGGCATGTTCGAGCAAGGTTGTATCCTCACGCCCCTGCCAATGAAGTACCGGCTTGTAATAGGCTGACAGCCACGACAGCATCGCTTGCGTCACAGCTTGGATCAACGGGTTCTCTGTCAGCCCTGCAATTGCCACGTGAAAGGCGATATCAGCTTCGATGAACGCTTTTTCCTGACCAAGCTTGCTGCGCTGATCTTCCACAAGAGCGCGAAGTTCCGAGATGCCCTCCGCGGTGCAATTTTTGATTGCTATCTGGATCGACCCTGCCTCAAGAATCTTGCGGATCTGTTTGAGATTTTCCAGATTGGACGGTTCGGTCGACAGTAGCAGTTTGGCAATGTCGTCGACCTGATCAAAGGCAATGCCAGGCGTGAGCTTGTTCACACGGCTGCGTTCCCCATGAGCAATTGTGATCAGCCCTTTGTTTGCCATGGTTTGCAAGGCCTCGCGAACAGCGGGGCGACCCACGTTAAAGCGCTGCATCAGGGCCCGCTCTGATGGCATGGCATCCCCCGGCGACAGTTCCCCGGTTTGTACCATCGCCCAAAGGCGATCGAAGACTTGATCCGACAGTTTTTGACGCACAATCGGAGCGTCAATGTGATCAATATCCGTCTTTGTGGTCATGCAGTGCGGCCTCTTTGCTTTCGTCATGCCCAGTCTCCCACATGTATAGCCAGTTGACCAGTCAGCCCCCAGATTAGTGCAGAAACAGTGTGGTGATCTGAGGCACAAGCAGGATGAGCATCAAAACCGCGACTTGGATTGCTATAAAGGGCAGAAAGCTTCTGAAGATCTGCGGCAGCGTGATATGGGCGGGTGCCACTGATTTCAGATAAAAGGCTGCGCCGCCAAACGGCGGTGACAGGAAGCTGACCTGCATATTCACGCAGAATAGCACGCCGAACCATACCTGCACTGCCAACTGCGTATCAAGCCCGCCGGTAATACCCAGTTCGTCCCAAGGCAATTTCAGCACAATGGGCAAAAAGACAGGCATGACCAAGAGCACAATTCCAGTCCAGTCCATGAAGGCCCCCATGAACAGGAAGACCAGCATCATGATCAGCAAAACACCCAGTGTCGGCATATCCAGCCCCACGATCAGGTTGGCCACAAATGTGGGGCCCCCCGCCAGAGTGTACGCGCCGGCCAGCGCCGTCGCGCCAATGGTCACCCACATAATGGTCCCGGTAGACTTGAAGGTCCGCATGGAGGCTTCTTGCAGAAGTTTCCAGGAAAATTCCCCACGCAGGATAATGAGGACCAAAACCGCAAAAGCCCCGATGCCTGCAGCCTCGGTAATGCCGGTAATGCCGCCATAAATTGACCCCAGCACGACAAAGACGACGAGCAGCGGAGAAACCATGCCCTTTCCGTTTTGCCATGCGGCCACGGCATTATTCTTGCCGGTCACGAAACACAGGAACGCCACACAGGCCAGCGCCAATGCTCCGGCCCGGATGATGAAGCCACCAGAGATACCCCCGGTGTCGGATTCGATCAGATCAAAGGCATTTAGATATAGCCCGCGCACGACCATTATGGCAGCAGCAACGCCCACGATCATGGCGATCAAGGCCAGTCCGTAAGTTCTTTTTTGCCTGCCGGTCAGATCCGTATCCTTCGGTTCGGGCAACGGGGCCAGAGAGGGGTTCAGATTAGTGCGGATCAGGATATATGCGATGTATCCCAAGGCCAAAATGAAGCCCGGTACAAACGCTGCCTGGAACAAGGCATGGATCGAAGTGTCCGTGATGAGCCCGTAGAAAATTAGCACGATGGATGGTGGGATCATCGTCCCTAAAGACCCAGAAGCACAGATGGTCCCAATTGCAAGGTTTTGATCATATCCAAGCCGCAGCATTTGCGGGAGAGCGATCAGCCCCAGCAAAACGACTTCGCCGCCAATAATGCCGGACATGGCGGCCATGACAACGGCCATGAGCGCCGTAACAACAGCGATGCCTCCTCGTGTACGGCTCATCCACGCTTCGAGCGTGTCATACATATCTCGGGCGATACCCGAGCGTTCCAAAAGGTTGGCCATCAAGATGAACAAAGGGACCGACACAAGAACATAGCTGGTCATGATCCCGTAAATACGCTGCCCCAACAGGTTCAGTGGCCCAGTTCCAAAATTGCTGAACAGAAGATCCGGGCCAAATTTCATGACCATCACGACCACGGCCAGAAATCCCGAAGCAAAGCCCAGCGGCATTCCGATTGCCAAAAGCAAGAGCATGCCCATTAGCAGAACAAGCGATATGGTTCCTATATCCATGACGTTCCCTTTCCCAGGCTCTTATTTCTTGTTGTCGCCAAGCGCAGAGTCGTGATCGGTGGTCTCGCCTGTCGGGCGGGCCTCCAGATGATCCGCACCCACATGTTCCAGTAGGTCTTCCAAATCCTCAACCAGCGGCGTCTCACCCTGATCAGTGTTCCAGTCAAAAATCAGGTTGGAAATCGCCTGCAGTGCCAAAAGCGCCATGGTGATAAGGATCAATGGTTTGAGCGTGGCGGGAATGGGCGGGTCAAACTTTGTGCCAAAGCGTTCCCAAGTCATAAACTTGCGTACCGCATCGTCATAACTTCCCCAGATCAATGCGACGGCGAAAATAACAATGCAGACGGTCGAAATGACATCGAATGTTCGGCGCAACCAGCGCGGGGCAAGATCATAGAGAATGTAGATCCGAATATGGCTTCTCTGCTGCATCGAATAGAGGCCAGCAAACATGTAAGAAGCGCCCGCAACCCATAGAGATGTCTCGTTGACCCACATCGTTGCGCGACCAAAAACATATCGCATGACCACTTCGAAAAAGATGATCGCAACGATAAACATCGGCAACCACATGGCAATTCTGCTGATCCCCCACGTGATCGGATCCAACGGGCCCGTACGTTCATGTTCGACCATTTGCCCCTCCCTGACAAATTTTAGGCATTTCCTGCCCTATGATTGCGCGGCCCCAGTCGAAACCGGGGCCGCGCGATGTCTCAGACCTTAGGTCAAGCTTACTGGATCAGGCCAATGCGCTGCATGAATTCAACGTGGCTATTGACCATGGCTTTGCCTTCTTCGGTCTCACCACCATAGACGTTCCACTGTTCCTGAGCAGCAGCACGGAAGGTTGCGCGATCCTCAGCCGACCAGTTGTAGGTCGTCACACCCATTCCGGGCAGTTTCGCCATCGCTTCGCCGTTGTCGACCAAGGTTTGCAGGACAAGATCCATACCGACGTTCTGGTATGCGACTTCGATGATGGTCTGGTGCTGTTCGCTCAGACCTTCCCAAACGTCCGTGCGGCACGCCAGATGGTCAGCAGCCATGGAGTGGAAGCCGGGAAAGTTCGTGTGCTTGCCGATGTCGTAGGTGCCGATCCGCAGGTTGTTGCCCAACGTCGACGCGTCAGCGCCATCGATGATGCCGGATTCAAGCGCTGTGATCACTTCGGAGAAATCCATCACGATCGGCTTGGCACCAAGCGACGCAAAGATGTCCGATGCCATGCCAGGAGGCGCGCGGAACTTCCAGTTTTCCAAATCAGCAACACCCGCCAGAGGCCGCGTCGATGTCAGGGATTCCTGACCACCGACATGCGCACCGATGAACGTCATGTTGTAGCCGGCATAAAGTTCATTGACCGCTTCGCGGCCACCGCCCATTTCGACCCATGCCTGATACTGCAACGGGGAGTCATAGCCACCCATTGTATCGGACACAAACTGGAACGCTTTGTTCTTGCCAGCCTGATAACTACCGTTGGTCATATCACAGTCGAGAATGCTGTTGATCGCGGCGTCAAAGGTTTCCGCAGACGGCACAACGGAGGACGAGTAGAACATTTCGATGTTCAGCTCGCCGCCGGACATGACAGAAACAGAATCTACAAAGTCCTGAATTGCCTGACCATAGGACGATGATTGCCCCTGATGTGTCTGAATACGCAGCGTTGTTTCAGCAGACGCGGTTGTGACAAGGCCAACGGCCATTGCCGCCCCAGCAAGTGTTGTGTGTATCTTACGCATTTGGTTTCCTCCCTTAAGCGTTTTTAATCCGGGCAGTTGCCCGACCTTCTTGGATCAGGTGATCCGGTCGACGCTTGCTGCGATTTCGTCGTCGTCGAAACAGCGCAGCCAGTCGTCTTTCATCAGGACAGGAATCCCGAATTCGATTGCCTTGTTGGCAGCGTCAGAAAAGACGCCTTGGTGCTGGTCAAACATGACCGCACCCATGATGTTCATGTGACCCAACAAGAAGTCGCGGGCGCAATCATAAGAGACGCCTTTCTTTACAACTTCGTCCATCGCCATGCGCAGAACCTTCATTAAAGAACCGTTAACGGTCTCCGAGAGGCCGGGCTCCAGCAGAGCGAACTGCTTAAGCGTTACGCGATGGGAGCGGACAACAGGGGCATAGATCGCTTTGCCAACGCGTTCCCCCAAAGCGTAGTCTTCTTCCGGCCCCTGAACCAAGACGTTCACGATGCCTTGATCTGCGGAAATGCCACCAAAGTAGTCGCGCCGTTCGTCGGTTGTGTTTTCGTTGTTCCAGATCGGTGGATGGCACGGGTGTGACATGAAATAGGTGATGTCTGCACGCTCAGGTAGGTGGCCCGCAAAGGGGGCCGCACCATCGAGAACAAAGATCATCGCGCCCGGCTTCACTTTGTCAATGATGCCATGGGCGACTTTGCCGATAACCGTGTCGGGCACAGCCAGCACAATGATGTCTGCGCCATCCAGCGCCACATCAACATCCACGCACTCAACACCATAAGCTTCGCGAACGGCGGCCTGACCAGCCTCGGAGACCTCAACGTGCATGGTTTCGAATTCATCGGTTTTGGCGAGGTTCGCACCAAGGCGCATGCCCATTTTCCCGCCTGCACCAAACAAAGCTAGCTTTGTCATAAAAAACCCTCCCGTGGCTCCCGCGGTCCGGCGGGATTGAATTGACAACTGGTGTGATGAGTATCTAATCATGTTTGTATGTCAAATGTTTTTTATGCGGCGAGGGGCGATGGGCGATGACACAACCGAAAGACAGAGTGCGGGATGGCCCCCTGATTGCGTGGTACGCCGATGACTTCACGGGTGCCGCTGCGGTGATGGAGGTTTTGACCTTTGCTGGGCTGCCCGCGATGCTGTTTCTAGAGCCGCCAACGCAGGACCAGCTTGCGAAATACCCCGACCTCAAAGGGATCGGCGTGGCCTCTACGGCGCGCGCGCAATCGCCTCTCTGGATGGATGCAGAATTGCCCGGGGTTTTCGCACAGCTGGCCGCTTTGAAACCAGCGCTCATGCATTATAAAGTGTGCTCTACACTGGATTCTTCGCCAAGCGTGGGATCCATCGGTCGCGCCATCGAGATAGGCGCGCGCGCATGTTCGCCCGCCGCTGTGCCAGTCCTGATCGCCGCCCCACAGATGCGACGCTACCAGTCTTTCGGGCATCTGTTCGCGGGCTTTGGTGACGCTGTATGCCGACTTGATCGACACCCCGTAATGTCGCGCCATCCGGTCACCCCGATGACCGAAGCCGACGTGGCCAAACATATCGCTCTACAGTCGAAAAAAGTCGTTACTCGGTGCCTGACGCTGGAAGATTTATCCGCAAGAGTGCAGCTGCCAAAGACAGCGGCCAACCCCGACCGAATCGATGTGGTGACACTCGATTGCATGGACGACGGAACTGAATCAGCCGTTGGCCGTCTGCTCTGGGACGGGCGCGCGGCCAACCCGTTTGTCGTTGGCTCTCAAGGCGTCGAGTATGCCCTCGTGCGTCACTGGCAGGATACAGGGCAGATCGCCAAGGTCGCCGCACCACAAGGGATCGGACCGGCGGACCGGATGGTCGTTGTGTCAGGTTCCGTCTCGCCCACCACCGCAGATCAAATTGCCTGGGCCAAGGCCAACGGCTTCGCGGGTATTCCATTTGATGCAACCTGCGTCTGCCGAAGTCAGGACACGCTCGACCAGGAGGTGGCCCGTACGGTTGCAGCCTGTCTGGAGGTCATCGGCCAAGGGCGCGATCCTCTCGTCTATACCGCCGAAGGCCCTGATGATCCAGCCGTCGAGGCATTCAAAGCCGCCGCATCACAGGACATCGCCGCGGCCAACCAACAGACAGGCGAAGCACTGGGACACATTCTGCATCAGACGTTGACGCAAAGCGGAGCGCGCCGCGCCGTGGTCTCAGGAGGGGACACCTCGGGCCATGCGACGCGTCAGCTGGGCATCTATGCCCTCACGGCCCTGGCACCGACAATTCCAGGTGCAGCGCTGTTTCAAGCTCATGCTGAAGGGCCGATGGACGGCCTGCAGCTTGCACTTAAAGGCGGCCAGATGGGCAGCCATGACTATTTCGGCTGGATCAGAAACGGAGGAGGACCACAATGAACCGCATCACTGCAACCTATGATATTGAATCGCCTGTCGGCGTCGCCCGCGCGGCAGAGGTCCTTGCCGGAGAGCAATCCACTGGTACCTTCACAAGGCTGGCCGCCGAAACAGACGAATTACGCAAACGCTCTGCCGCTCGGATCGAACGGATCGAGATCACGGGCAGCCGTGCGACACCGTCCTTGCCCAGCCGTAAGACCGGCAACAATTACGAACGGGGCTTGGTGACCATCAGCTGGTCCTTGGACAATTTCGGAACTTCCCTACCAACGCTTATGTCCACTTTGGCGGGGAACCTGTTTGAACTAGCCGAACTCTCAGCCATCCGCCTTGTCGATATGAATCTGCCAAGCGCCTTCGCCATGGAACACCCCGGCCCGCAGTTTGGGGCTTCGGGCACGCGGGACTTAATGGGAGGGCATCAAGGGCCAGTCATCGGGACCATAATCAAGCCCAGCGTCGGCATGAACCCTTATGAAACTGCCGCCCTTGTGCAAACGCTGGTGGCGGCTGGGATCGACTTTATCAAGGATGACGAATTGCAGGCCAACGGCCCCCATTGCCCGTTCGACGAACGCGTCAAAGAGGTGTCCCGCGTGCTCAATGCCCATGCCGACAAGACCGGCAAACGGGTTATGTATGCCTTTAATCTCACCGACGAAATTGACCAGATGTGGCGCAATCTGGAGCTTCTTGAGGCGCATGGCGGCACCTGCGCGATGGTCTGCATGAGTTCTGTCGGCCTCACGGGCCTGCGCGCTCTACGCAATCGTAGCCCCATGACAATCCATGGACACCGTGCCGGGTGGGGAATCTATTCCCGCTCGCCTGATATCGGGATCAGCTTTCCGGTGATGCAAAAGCTCTGGCGCCTGGCGGGCGCGGACCATCTGCATGTGAACGGTCTGGCAAACAAATTTACCGAAACTGATGATGTAATCGCGCAATCCGCAACCTCGGTTCAAACGCCGGTTACTGAACGCGGCCCCGCACATCTGGCAATGCCCGTCTATTCCTCGGGTCAAACGGTCTGGCAGATTGATCCGGCGCGCACCTTGCTGGGCAATGACGACTTCATCTACTGTGCAGGCGGCGGCATCCTGAGCCACCCAAGCGGCGCAGCCGCTGGCGTCATCGCGCTGCGGCAAGCCGCAGACGCGGCCCGCAACGGGATCAGCATTCAGGACTATGCAAAAGAGCACCCCGAATTGCAGGGGGCCGTAGACACGTTTCCGGAAACAAGAGTCGCATTGAAGTGTAGCGTCCCAAACAGGTAATTCTTCTCTACACTTGCAGCTTTGAAAAAGCAGACGTTGGATTAGGGCCCACCTAGGTTGGCTTTGTCCGCAAAGCAGACATCTGGGCAGAATGTAGCAAAGGGCTGCTTCCCACCGTTTTCACCTCGGGCGGAGTGGCAGCTAGCTACGGTTCAGGGTATGCTCTGGAGTTCATGCGAGAGCACTTGGAGAAAACATGGACCTGAGCATTTTAAATACAGCAGAAAACCCGATTCCCACTCATGCCTATGCTGCATTCTTGGCAGTCATCTTGGGTGGTATCCAGCTATCAAGGCCAAAGGGCACAAGCTCTCATAAATACCTTGGATACACCTGGGTTACCCTAATGTTGTGGGTCAGCATCAGCAGCTTTTGGATCCAGACAATCAAGATAATCGGACCCTTTAGTCCCATCCATTTCCTATCCATCTTTACCATATGGTCTGTTTTTGAAGCCATCCGGTCAGCTAGAAACGGAAACATCATACGTCACAAAAGAATGATGAAGCTGCTCTACATCCTAGCACTCATTGTAACAGGGCTCTTTACGCTGCTTCCAGGGCGGACAATGAATGCAGTGCTGTTTGGAGTGTAAGTGATGAACCTGAGCGGGTGTGGTGATGAATTTTGTTTGGATAAAATATCAATGAATAAGGCCTGAGCATTTAACCCTTTCTTGTTTGCGAGGACCGATAAGTTGATGGCGCTCATCGCAGAAGCACCCCGTGATCTTCCCACTGATGACCTCAGGGATAGGTATGCAGCTGTTCCGTAAAGAGTCCGATA
>Ga0257120_1001868_pt1 | contig 13341 bp, 7 predicted proteins | sample SI106_10metaG_FD_190153 | JGI IMG/M metagenome (GOLD analysis project Ga0257120, IMG submission 190153) | Marine microbial communities from Saanich Inlet, British Columbia, Canada - SI106_10 | ecosystem: Environmental > Aquatic > Marine > Inlet | place: Canada: British Columbia | collected... | reverse complement strand
TAGAACAATACTTGTTGTTAAATATTGCCATGGGAGGAAATGGTGGTGCTATAGATCCAAATTTTTCTCAAAGTAGTATGGTCATAGATTATGTAAGAGTATATCAAAATACAACGGCAAGTACTGAAGATGTTTTTGCGAATAAGTTTTCTGTATATCCAAACCCAAGTTCTGACGTTTTAAATATTAGAACCAATGAACCCATTGATAAAGTAGAACTTTACAATACAATTGGGCAATTAATTGTTGCGAAAAAAACAACTAATGTTAATATTAGCTCAATAAACATAGGGGTTTATATTCTTAAAATCTATTCAGGAAACAGAATCGTTACTAAAAAAGTGATGATCGATTAATTCACTCACTCATTTTATAAAATAAAAAAACCACAACAATTGTTGTGGTTTTTTTATTGCAAAGACGAAGGGAGTAACTTCGTTGATCCCAGATGGGTATCTTGAACAAGCATAAAAACCCAAAAATAGCTGCGCTCTTTTATTTTTTGTTTCTCAAAACTTTCAAAACAATATCAGGGAGTAACTTCGTTGATCCCAAATGGGTATCTTGAACAAGCATGAAAACCCAAAAATAGCTGCGCTCTTTTATTTTTTTGTTTCTCAAAAATTTCAAAACAATATCAGGGAGTAACTTCGTTGATCCCAAATGGGTATCTTGAACAAGCATGAAAACCCAAAAATAGCTGCGCTCTTTTATTTTTTTGTTTCTCAAAAATTTCAAAACAATATCAGGGAGTAACTTCGTTGATCCCAAATGGGTATCTTGAACAAGCATGAAAACCTACACAAGCTAACCGCTTGTTGTTTTTTTGTTTCTCAAAACTTTCAAAAGCAAGCTTTTGACGTGTTGAGAAACAAAAAAACCGCAACTTTCGTTGCGGGTTTTCTTTTGCAGAGAGGAAGGGATTCGAACCCTCGATACCCTTGAGAGGTATACACACTTTCCAGGCGTGCGCCTTCGACCACTCGGCCACCTCTCTAGTTCAAATACAAATCAATTAACCCTTCAGGGGTCTCTACATGTACTTGTTTGTTTTTTCTGTCTATCTTTTTAATAAAATCATCTATCATTGGTATAAAAATCTCTACATCACCCTTCTCTATCTCAAACATAGGTTGTGCAGCTTTGTCATTAATATACACCAACACACCAACGTCTCCGTGAACTGCATCAATTATAGTAAAACCAATAATTTCATGAAAATAGAATTGATCACCTTGTAATTTGGGTAATAAATCTAATGGAAGATAAATTCCAGCTTTCATAATAAAATCTGCCTCTTCCTCGGTATTTACCCCATCAAAATGAACACGCAACATGGTGCTTCTACTCAAAGAACTTTTTTTAATGAAAAATGGAACCAGATTGCCTCCTAAGTCGACAAATACTGATTCCATATCTCTATACAGTGCTGGTTCGTCTGTATCTAATTTGATAACAACCTCACCTTTAAAACTGTGTTTTTTAACGATTTTGCCTAAATAAAAACAATCTTCTTTATGCATCTCGTTGAAAGTTTTGCTTATTCAGCAGAGTCTTCTTTTTTCTCTTCTGTAGCCTCAGGAGCCGCTTCTGCAACAACCTCTGCTTCTGGAGCTACTTCTGCAACCTCTTCTACAACTTCTTCAATAGCTGCAGCAATTCTAGCTTCATTAACAGCTTTTTCTGCTTCTAATGCTTTTGCTTTTACATCTAATTTAGCTTTTGCTACGGTTTCTTCTTTAGAAGCAACTTTTCCTGCTTTTTGATCTACCCAAGCTTGAAATTTCTCTTCAGCCTGCTCTTCAGTTAAAGCACCTTTTCTTACACCACCAACTAAATGATTTTTTAGCATGGCTCCTTTGTAAGATAAAATTGTTTTTGCAGTATCTGTTGGTTGCGCTCCATCTTGCAACCATTTTACAGCACCATCAATATCTAAATTAACAGTAGCTGGATTGGTGTTAGGATTATAAGTTCCTAATTTTTCTAAGTAACGACCATCTCTTTTAGCTCTTGCATCTGCTGCAACGATCCAATAAAATGGCTTTCCTTTTTTACCGTGTCTTTGTAATCTAATTTTTACTGACATTCATTTAATTTTTAAAGGTTCTCGACCTTGATTATTAATAATATTATCATCTCGTGATAAGTGGGCGCAAATGTACGAAGTTTTTTGAAATAGAGGAACTAATTATACAATATCGTTTAAAGTAAACAGTAAAATTAAAAAAGCCCCTTTTGGGGCTTTAAATACTACTTTACAAATTCTTCAAAAGTTTTAAATTTCATATCCTTTTTAAATTTTGCTTTTTTCAAAATCTTAGCATACAATTTTTTTGAATTATTAAAACGATCTTCAATTATACTCAGGTATTCTAATTCAGAATTGGATGGCTTATCGTAAGTACTGGCAATTTTACTATATAATTCAGACATTTTTTCTCGTAATTGTGGTTCTGAAGAGCCTACATAATTATCACCTGTAGTTACAACTAGTGTTTCTTTTAATGTATTTAAAGAAGTCACTATTTTCTTTTTCTTCAACTCTGATGCCTTCACTAAGACCTCATCTAGCTCATAAACCATGTATGCTAATTCTTGCATCATATCATACATTTTCATGGTAGTTGAATGTTTAAAAGATCTATCTTCTATGCTAAGCAATGATTTTGGATCATACATTACTTCAAAGTTGTGCTCATAGGTGTCTTTTCCTTTTTTAAGAACTGCTTTGTATTTACCAGCCTCTACTATAGGTGAAGTAAAGCCTCCATAACTAAACGTTTTTCCTTTGGCCACTTTTGGATTTCTTATTCTGTAATTCCAATTAACAATATTAATTCCTTTAGATTTTCCAGGACCTAAACTAGAAATTACGCTACCGTTCATATCTTGAACTTCCATTGTCATTTTCCCAAATGTGTGACGTTTTTTTAAAAAATATTTAAGTTGAACTGATCTGCTAGGATTGGCTCCAACAAACTGTGTTTCGGCTCCAAAACTACCTGCAAAACTACCTTCTTCATAAATAACAGTTGGCTTATTTTCAAAGAAATGTAATTTTTTTTCTAGTACTTCATCAGTTAATTCTCGTAAGGGAGAAATATCATCAATAATGATAATACCTCTTCCATGTGTACCCATTACTAAATCATTTGTTTTTTTCTGTAAATCAATAAAATGAACAGCAACAGAAGGCATGTTGTTGGTAAACTTTTGCCATGTACTACCTCCATCTATAGTTACATATAATCCAAATTCTGTTCCTAAAAATAATAAATTTGGGTTCTTGTAATCTTCTTGAATATTTCTTACAAATCCAACAACATCATCAGAAATTATATTCTTCCAGGTTGTTCCAAAGTCTGTAGTTTTATAGGCATATGGTTTCATGTCATTCATTGTATGACCGTCAAAAACTGCATATGCTGTTCCTTTATCAAAAACACTTGCTTCTATATGATAAGTCCAAGTATTTTTTGGCAAACCAATAATATTACCAGATGTATTAGTCCATGTTTTACCTCCATCTTGTGTTACCTGAACATTTCCATCATCTGTACCAACCCAAATAACATTTTCATCTAAGGTAGATTCTGCTATGGTAAATATTGTAGTATGATTTTCTGCTCCAGAATTATCCATAGACAATCCTCCAGAATTTTCTTGTTGTTGCTTCGTTGGGTCATTTGTGGTTAGATCTGGTGAAATAATTTTCCATGTATCTCCCATATCTTCAGACTTATGAACAAACTGACTTCCCATATAAAAACGATCTGGCTGATGAGTACTAACGGCCATTGGAGCATTCCAGTTAAATCTTAATTTAGGAAATCCCTTTTGAGGCAAAGGCTGAATAGTTTTTACTCTTTTATTAGCTACATCAGACCTCCAAACATTTTCTGCTCCTTGCATTTCTGAATAAATAATATTCTTTGTTGGATGCTTTAACACTCTAAAACCGTCTCCTGCTCCAACAGAATTCCAATCTCTAGCATTAATTCCTCCTGGAGAACTAGACGGACCATACCAAGAACCATTGTCTTGTAAACCTCCATATATATTATAGGGCTCCTCATTATCTACACTAATGTGATAAAACTGAGATATTGGTAAGTTTTCTACAATTTCCATTGTTGTTCCTCCATTCCAAGAACGGTAGACTCCACCGTCTGTTCCTGCGTACATTCTATCAGAATCATTAATGTCAAACACAATATCATGAATATCACTATGCATATTGCCAAGATCTTTAAATGTTTTTCCTCCATCTCTAGATATAGAACCACTTAAACCACCTTTAACTACAACATCAGGGTTTTTAGGATCTACAACTATTCTTGAAAAATAAAACGGACGAACTGTAATTCCAAAGTCGTTGTTTAATTGTTTCCAATTAGCTCCTGCATCATCACTTCTATACAATCCTTTTCTTTCTGCTTTTTCTGCTTCTATAACAGTATATAAGATGTTAGAATCTGATGGAGCTACAGCAATTGCAAGCCTTCCCAAATCACCCTCTGGAAAACCTGTATGGATTTTATTCCAAGTTTTACCTCCATCTATAGATTTGTGTAATGCACTATTTTTACCTCCTGATTGAAAAGACCAACCTGTTCGTCTAAATTCCCACATAGACGCATATAATATGTTAGAATCATTAGGATCCATTGTCAAATCTGCACAACCTGTTGTTTGATCGGTATAAAGTATTTTATCCCATGTTATACCTCCATCTAATGTTTTAAAAACACCTCTTTCTTCACTATCACCCCACAAAGCTCCCAAAACTCCTACATAAATCTCTTTAGAATTAGTTGGATTCACAATAATATTTGAAATATGTTCAGATGAATCAAAACCTAGCTTAGTCCAGTTAGAACCACCATCAACAGATTTATACATTCCATCACCAACAGAAATGCTATTTCGTGTCCAAGTTTCACCAGTTCCAACATAAATGGTATTATCTGGATCATTAGGATCTAAAGCAACAGCTCCAATGGATTGACAATACTCATCAAAAATTGGATTAAATGTTGTCCCTCCATCATTTGATTTCCAAACACCACCTCCAGCAGTACCTGCGTAAATAATTCTATTATTTGTCGGGTGATTCTCTAAGTCGTTAATTCTACCACTCATTAAGGCAGGTCCAATTTGCCGTGCAGAAATATCACCAAATAATTGTTTTGCTTTGATAGGTGCTTTTTTTTGCGCTTCTATATTTATGGAAGAAAATAGCGCTAATAGAAAAGCTATTGATATAAGTTTTTTCATGATAACAAAATTTTTTAATTAATAAATTGAGTTACTCTTTTTCAACAATTTCTTCAGGAAAAGCAAACTCTTTCTCATCTACTGTTGGGTTTAACTCAATCTTACTAATTGAAATTGGAGCACCAGGCTGTCCTTTTACACCCTGTGTCATTGAAAAAGGAAAGTATAATCCATCAACTTCATCGTAATCACTCATAGTAGCTTCAGACATCATCCCTTTTCCAGGTCCTGATTTAATTTCACTTTGTACTGCAATAGGAACAAAATTTTCAGTATCAAAAAAGTAAAAAGTAATATTTTCTTCTTTTTTACCATCAATAGTAATAGGCTCTTTTGTTAATTTTATTTTAAACGTTTCTGCACCATCAATTGTTTCTTTTCCTAAAAGTTCTATTGCATATCCCTTTTCTTTATAGTCTATAAAAGAATCTGGAAAATCATTCATATCTAGCTTCATGTTTTCCGTAGTTTCCTCATCACTTTTTTCAGCTTTCATTGTCATAAAATTATGACCCCACAAAGTTTCTCCGTCAAAAACTCCTTGCTTCATCTCTTTTCCTTGAAAATTAATAACTGTCATTTGCTTTCCGTCACTCATTTGAATGATCTCTAGTGGAATTTCCATCCCTTGTTGATTTATTTTAGCAGTCATTTTAACACCTTTAACTTGCTTTAATTTCTCTAAGCCACCAATGTTTTCAAAATAGTTTGCTATGATTTCATCGGCAGTTTGAGCATTTACAGAAATACTAGTAGCAATGGCAACTACAAATAATAGAATTTTTTTCATCTTTAAATTTTTATAAGTTTTGTAATTAAATTAAGCAGCTAAAATACATATTTGTTACATTAATTATATTAAAACAGGAAACATTCATTAATTTTAACCAGATATTATGAAGTGTATAAAAAATAATCTCATCAAAAGAACGCATGGTAAACCCATAGTTTCTGATTTGTATTATCATAAAACAAACACAAGAAAACCGCTAGTTATTTTTTGTCATGGATATAAAGGATACAAAGATTGGGGTGCTTTTGATCTTATGTCTTCTAGCTTTTTAGAAGCAGGTATTGCTCTCTTAAAATTTAACTTTTCTCATAATGGGGGCACGCCAGAACAACCTATAGATTTTCCAGACTTAGAAGCCTTTGGAAACAATAATTATATGATAGAGTTAGATGACTTAGAAAGCGTCATTAACTGGGTTAGTACTGCTGAAGAATTTAAAGATGAGATAGATATTAATAATATCATCTTAATTGGGCACTCTAGAGGTGGTGCTATTGCTATCTTAAAAGCTTCGGAAGATGCAAGAATTAAAAAACTCATTACCTGGGCTGCTGTCTGCGATCTTAATAGATCTATGTTTGAACAAGGAGCTGAATTAGAACAATGGAAAAAAGACGGCGTCTTATACATAGTTAATGGGAGAACCAAACAAAAAATGCCTCATTATATACAATTTTACTATAATTATAGTAAAAACAAAGAACGTTTAGATGTTAAAAAAGCAGTAAAACAACTAAGCATTCCGCAGCTCATAGTTCATGGAGAAGGAGATCTTGCAGTTCCAGTAATACATGCAGAAAATTTACATCAATGGAATCCGGCTAGTGAATTAATGTTACTCCCAAAAGCCAATCATGTTTTTGGAGCCTCACAACCCTGGCTTGAAGATAAATTACCTAAAGATTTTAGCATTGTTTTAAAGAAAACTATTGACTTTATTCACAAGTCTTAATTGTTAATAAAACCGAATAACTCTTCGCGTATTTTCCCGGCTCTTTTTAGTACTTTTATACTACTAATTTCTATACAAGAAATCCGCAACTATGTACTTAATTTTTGATACGGAAACCACTGGGTTGCCAAAGAGTTGGAACGCTCCTATGACCGATACAAACAACTGGCCAAGATGCGTTCAAATTGCATGGCAGTTGCATGACAATATGGGAAACATCATAGAACACCATGATTTTCTTCTTCAACCAGACGGTTTTAATATTCCGTATGATGCAGAACGTATTCACGGAATTTCTACAGAATTAGCTCAAGAACAAGGAATTTCATTGCAAGAAGGACTACAGCTATTTAATGAAGTTTTACAAAAAACAACTTTTATTGTAGGTCAGAATTTAAACTTCGACCTTAATATTATGGGCTGTGAATTTCATAGATTGGGAGTTGCAAGTAACTTAACAACGCTTCCTATTTTAGACACCTGTACAGAACATACAGCACAATTGTGTCAAATACCTGGAGGTCGTGGCGGAAAATTTAAACTACCCACGTTAACAGAATTACACAAGCATTTATTTGGTGTAGGTTTTGGAGATGCTCACAATGCTACTGCAGATGTTGAAGCAACCACAAGATGTTTCTTAGAATTAATTCGTTTGCGAGAATTCTCTAAAGAGAAATTAGATGTTGATGAATCATATTTTCAGAATTTTTCGGAAGCCAATCCAAAACCTATTGAGGTTATTGGTTTAAAACACATCAATCTTAAAAAAGAAAGTGAAAAAATTAGAAAGCGCCTTGCGTCTCTAAAAGAAACCAAAACAACCACTACTACCTCAGCCGGATTGTCTGAATTAGAAAACGTTCAGTTTGCTCATTTACACAATCATACACAATTTTCTGTATTACAATCTACCATTCAAATTGGAAATATTGTAAAAGCCGCCGCCAGAGACAATATGTCTGCTATTGCTTTAACAGATACAGGAAACATGATGGCTTCTTTTCATTTTGTGAGCGCCATTTTAAAACACAACAAACAAGCATTTGCCAAAAATGAGATCTCAGAAGAAAATGGCGAAGCTGCAGAAGAAACCATTCTAAAACCTATTTTAGGATGCGAGTTTAATGTTTGTGAAGACCACTTAGATAAAAAAAGAAAAGACAATGGCTATCAAATTGTTTTGTTGGCTAAAACCAAAAAAGGATATCACAATCTTGCAAAAATGTCTTCCATTGCTTTTATTAATGGTTTCTATTATGTGCCAAGAATAGACCGTAAGGTTATAGAGCAATACAAAGAAGACATCATTGTATTAACAGGAAACACCTACGGTGAAGTACCTAGTAAAATATTAAATGTTGGAGAAAAACAGGCAGAAGATGCCCTAATTTGGTGGAAAGAACAGTTTGCCGATGATTTCTACATTGAACTAATGCGACATAACCAAGAAGATGAGCGCATTGTAAATGAAACGCTCTTAAAGTTTGCCGAAAAACACGCTGTTAAAGTTGTTGCAACCAATAACATATTTTACCTCAACAAAGAAGATGCCAATGCCCACGATATTTTACTCTGTGTAAAAGAAGGTGAAAAACAGGCAACTCCTAAAGGAAAAGGAAGAGGCTACAGATATGGCTTACCTAATGATGAATACTATTTCAAATCTACGGAAGAAATGAAATTATTGTTTGCAGATATTCCTAAAGCCATTAGTAATATTCAGGAAATTGTAGATAAAATAGAGGTGTTTTCATTGGCTCGTGATGTATTATTGCCTGCTTTTGATATTCCAGATAAATTTCAAGCCAAAGAAGACGAAGATGATGGTGGAAAAAGAGGTGAAAATGATTACCTAAAGCATCTTACTTTTATTGGAGCGAAAAAACGCTATGGAAAGATTACAGAAGCTATTAAAGAACGTTTAGATTTTGAATTAGGAGTTATTGAAAATACAGGATATCCAGGGTATTTCTTAATTGTAGAGGATTTCATAAGAGAGGCCAGAAAAATGGATGTTTCTGTTGGGCCTGGGCGTGGTTCTGCAGCTGGTTCTGTAGTGGCTTATTGCCTTTGGATTACCAATATTGACCCGATTAAATACGATTTACTTTTTGAGCGTTTTCTAAATCCAGAGCGTGTATCTATGCCAGATATTGATATAGATTTTGATGATGAAGGAAGAGGTAGAGTGATAGATTATGTAATTAATAAATATGGTGCCAATCAGGTTGCTCAAATTATTACCTACGGAACAATGGCCGCTAAATCGTCTATTAGAGATACCGCTAGAGTACTAGATTTACCTTTATTTGAGGCAGATAGAATTGCCAAATTAATACCAAATATTAAACTAAAAGATATTTTTGGAACAGACGATAAAAGCAAAGGGAAAATTGCTGCATTACGTTCTGAAGAAAAAGACATGGTTAATGAGTTAAGAGTCATGTCTGAAGGAAATGGGATAGAATCAGAAACCATTAACAAAGCAACTATTCTAGAAGGTTCTGTTAGAAACACAGGAACTCATGCATGTGGGGTAATTATTACACCCTCAGATATTACCAACTTTGTACCTGTTGCTTTAGCAAAGGACTCTGATATGTATGTAACTCAGTTTGACAATTCTGTAGTGGAAAGTGCAGGGTTATTAAAAATGGATTTCTTAGGATTAAAGACCCTAACTTTAATAAAAGATACTGTAAAAATTGTAAAAGCGCGCCATGGAGTTCTATTAGATCCTGAAACGTTTCCGTTAGATGATGTAAAAACATACGAATTATTTCAACGTGGAGAAACCATTGGAATTTTTCAATACGAATCGCCAGGAATGCAAAAACACATGCGCTCTTTAAAACCAACTGTTTTTGGAGATTTAATTGCCATGAATGCCTTGTATAGACCTGGTCCTATGGAATATATTCCTTCCTTTATTAATAGAAAGCACGGAAAGGAAGATATTGAGTATGACTTGCCAGCTATGGAAGAATATTTAGCTGAAACCTATGGTATTACAGTATACCAAGAACAGGTAATGTTGCTCTCTCAAAAACTTGCTAATTTCACCAAAGGTGAAGCTGATGTTCTTAGAAAAGCAATGGGGAAAAAACAGGCAGCAGTCTTAGCTAAAATGAAGCCTAAGTTTATAGAACAAGCAGGAGAAAAAGGTCATGAGGCAGAGAAACTAGAAAAAATATGGAAAGATTGGGAAGCTTTTGCATCGTATGCTTTTAATAAATCTCACTCTACCTGTTATGCGTGGATTGCCTACCAGACAGCCTATTTAAAAGCTCACTACCCAGCAGAGTATATGGCTTCTGTATTGTCTAATAATATGAATGATATTAAGTCTGTTTCATTTTTTATGGAAGAATGTAAATCTATGGGCTTAGAAGTTTTAGGACCAGATGTAAACGAATCTTATCTAAAATTTTCTGTAAATAATCAAGGAGCTGTTCGTTTTGGAATGGGAGCTATTAAAGGTGTGGGTAGTTCTGCTGTAAAAGCAATTATTAAAGAGCGAAAAGAAAACGGACATTTTACATCAATTTTTGATGTAACCAAAAGAGTAGATTTACGTGCTGCCAATAAAAAAGCCTTTGATGGTTTAATTTTAGCTGGTGGTTTTGATTCTTTTTCTAGTACACACAGAGCTCAATATTTTGCTGAAGATGAAAAAGGACAAACTTTTATAGAGAAAGCTATTCGATATGGAAATAAATACCAAGAAAATTTAAACTCAGCTCAGGTATCGTTATTTGGTGAAGCTTCTGATGTTCAATTTCCAGAGCCAGAAATTCCTGAATGTGACGTTTGGGGAAATATGGAAGAGCTTGCCAAAGAAAAAGAAGTGGTAGGTATTTATATTTCTGCTCACCCTCTAGATGATTTTAAAAATGAACTAAAGTTTTGCAATGCAAGTGTTGCTCACTTTAAAGGAGATTTACAAAAATATGTGGGTGCTAATTTAGTTTTTGCAGGGATTATCACAGAAGTTCAGCACCGAGTATCAAAAGCCGGAAAAGGATGGGCATCTTTCTTTATTGAAGATTACTTAGACAGTTTTGAGTTTCGGATTTTTGGAGAAGATTACTTAAAGTTTAAGCACTTTTTTGTTCCTAATTCTTTCTTATTTGTAAGAACTACCATTCAAAAAGGATGGGTAAATAAAGAGGGTGTAGAAGGTGATGCAAGATTAAAATTTACAGAGTTTAAATTGCTACATGATGTCATGGATGATTTATGCAAAAAAGTAACCATAAAAATACCTATTGAAGAGGTGCATGAAAAATCTATACAAAATTTTGATACCTTATTTAAAGCACATGAAGGAAAGCAATCATTACGGTTTGTGATCTATGATGTGGCAGAAGAAATAGAATTAGATGTTCCTAGCAGAAATACCAAAATAAAAATTAGTGGTGAGCTCTTAAAAATACTTGAAGACCAACATGTTAATTTTAAATTAAATTAAGCTGTTAACTCGGTAAAAAGAGTTTCTAAACGTTGGTTTTTTGAACTTAATTCTAAGATTTTTAAACCATTTTCTTGTGCAAAATCAAAAATAATAGGCCTCATGTCTTCTAAAGAATCAAAACTTAGATACCAGGTATTGTCAAAATTATTTTTATAAGTTTTTAAATTTGGAAGCTTTTGAATAAACTGTTCTTCGAGCTTATAATCAAACGTAACTTCTATAATTTGTTCATTGCTTTGTTTGAGATCTTTCATAGATGCATCTAAAAGCAATTCTCCTTTTTTAATAATAATGACTCTATCGCAAACAGCCTCTACTTCTTGCATGATATGAGTAGAAAATAAAATTGTTTTCTCTTTTCCTAAGTCTTTAATTAAAGTTCTTATTTCTTGGAGTTGGTTTGGGTCTAATCCTGTGGTTGGTTCATCTAAGACTAACACATCTGGATTGTGTAAAATAGCTGCTGCAATACCAACCCGTTGTTGGTATCCTTTTGAAAGCTGGCCTATTTTCTTATGAACTTCTGGCGTAAGCCCCACGGTTTTAATAACTGTAGCAATCGTTTCTTTTGAAACCTTAAAAATAGCTGCTTGAAACTGTAAATATTCCTTTACGTACATCTCTTGGTACAAGGGGTTTTGTTCTGGAAGATATCCTATGGTAGCCTTTGCCTCTATTGGGTTTGTTAACACATTAATTCCAGACACAAAAACAGTTCCTTTACTTGGTAAAATATAGCCTGTTAAAATCTTCATCATGGTAGATTTTCCGGCACCATTTGGCCCTAAAAACCCAATAATTTCTCCTTTTTTAGCATAGAAACTTATTTCTTTTAACGCTAATTGAGTTCCGTAAGATTTTGAAACAGCTTGTACTTCTATAGACATAGAACAAAAGTAATTTATTTAATGTTATAATATCGTCTATTTAATGTTAGTTCAATAAAAAAGCTGTCTTTTCAGACAGCTTTTTTATATTTTTATAAGCATACAGAATTCTGAAATCTTATTCTATCACTAATTTTCTTGTGGTTTGTTTGCTTCCGTTTTTAATTTTTAATAGATACAATCCTTTGGCAGTATTTTTAAATGAAATACTTTCAGAAAATCTTGCTGCAACATTAGAAAACTGCATCTCTCTTACCAATCTACCAGTAAGATCAAATAATTGAAGTTTTACCGGTGCTGTTGATGCTGTTTCAAATTGTAAATTGAAATTTCCATTAGACGGGTTTGGGTATAAATTAAAACCTTCAAAAGAAACGTCTTTAATAGAAGCTGTTGCTTCCGATATGGTAAAGTTTGTAGAATTTACGTTATAAAAAATATTATCTACAGCCACAATCATAATTCTAGCTGAACTAGTTGTGTTGTTAGGAACTACAAAAGCTTCTGATCCATCATTTGGGGTATTTGCAGCTACTATAATTGGAAAAGTAACACCTCCATCTGTTGACAATAAAATAGTTACATTTTGAGTATTTACTGGCGCTTGATCTGTAGCACCCACCACCCAATTAATTGTTTGATTAGATCCTACAAGCCACTCTACATTTGTAGATGGTCCGTCAACAGTAAATGGAGTAATGTCTACTGTTGTTACCTTCATATCATCTCTTGCACTGTTTCCGCCTCCTGTAGCATTGTCTCTGACCACTAATGAAAAATTCATCTCTCTAGCAACCGATGGAACAACTTCCCAAGTACTAGAGGTACTTCCTGCTATTACCGTTGGTAATGCAGGCATATATCTGTTGGGTGAACTTATTGATGAATTAGATCTAAAAGCAGGACCAGAAGTACTTGTTGAGGCTGGTGGCATAGAAGCTACTTCTGTATC
>Ga0257120_1001866_pt1 | contig 13355 bp, 16 predicted proteins | sample SI106_10metaG_FD_190153 | JGI IMG/M metagenome (GOLD analysis project Ga0257120, IMG submission 190153) | Marine microbial communities from Saanich Inlet, British Columbia, Canada - SI106_10 | ecosystem: Environmental > Aquatic > Marine > Inlet | place: Canada: British Columbia | collected... | reverse complement strand
GAACACAAAACATAAACTTTTATGCAGAAGTAAATGAATATACTGGTTTAAATGATTTTACAGATACTTTATTTGAAGTGTTTTATAAAAACTATATAACAAGCGTATTCAATCCAAAAAACAGAATCACAAAAGTAAGCGCTTATTTACCGATGAAGATATTGTTAAATTATACACTTGCGGATAGATTTATAATTGGAGACCATCAATATAAAATAAATTCTATAACAACTAACTTTCAGACTGGCAAATCTGAGATAGAACTATTAAACGACTTATAATATGCTTAACTCAATATTGCAAATGCTTAAAAAAGCTAACGGAGAAACAGAGAGAATAAAAATAGCTCAAGGTAAAAACAAGCTACCTACAAATTTTAAAGACGGTTACGAAAAACTTAAAAACGAGATAAAATGGCTATAGAAAAAATTGGAGTTGAAATAGAGGTAAAAGCTAAAAACGCTGGAAAGGCTATAAAAGACGTAACTAAAAGTTTAAACGACTTTAATAACTCTTTAGATAAAAACAGAGAGGGTTTAAAAGTATTAGATCAGCTTACAGGTGGCGCAGTTAGTCAGTTTAGAGATTTTAAAAATAGTGCTAAAGGAGGTTTAACCGCTGTTAAAAGTTTAGCTAATGGTTTTAAGGGTTTAAAGACAGCTATACTTACTACAGGTATTGGAGCGATAGTTATTGCTTTAGGTTTAATTGTAGCTTACTGGGACGATATAAAAGAATTAGTTAGCGGTGTAAGTGAAGAGCAAAAAAACTTAGTAAAAAACCAAGAGAAACTAACAGCAGCGAGTCAAGAGCAATTCGAGGCTATAGGTATGACTGAGAATACCTTAAAGTTACAAGGCAAATCTGAAAAGGATATACTAAAATTAAAAAAAGACCAAACTAATGAAACTATAAAAAACTTAGAGTTACAGATAGAGGCGCAAGAAGATTTAAAAAGAAGTCAAAAAGAAGCTGCAGAGAGAAACCAAAAAATAGCAATGGGTATTATAGGTTTTTTAACCGCACCTGTAACTATTTTATTAAAGGCTGTAGATGCCTTAACCTCTGGACTAGAAAAAATAGGTGTGATTGACGAAGCTACTAATTTAGCAGAAGGTTTTCTAGAAGGCGCTGCTAGTTTCGTAGGTTTTGATGGAGGTAAAGAGGACGAGGCAGCAGCTAACGAAGAGATAGAAGCAAACAAAAAAAGATTAACTAAGCTTAAAAACCAAAGAGACGGTTTTATACTAAAAGAAAAAGAGGATAGAGAAAAGTCTAACCAAGAAAAAATAGACAGTCAAAAAGCCTTAGACGAAGAGCTAGAGAAATTAAGAATAAAAAATATACAAGACAAAGAAAAAAGAGAGCTGGCAGCTTTAGAGTCTGAAAGGGTTAGAACTAGAAAGGCTTTAGTTGATAAAGGGGCTAATGACGAGTTACTGCTAGCTTTTGACACTAGATACCAGCAAAGAAAAAAAGAAATAGAGGATAAATTCCAACAAGAAAAAGATGCTAAGAAAAAGGTAGCCGAAGATGCTGTAGCGAAAGCTGAGCAAGACTTTTTAAACAGCAAGCTAGAGAGAGATCAACTAGAAATACAATCTGTAAATGATAAATACGCTAAGTTAATAGAGTCGGCTAATCAGTACGGCTTAGATACAACTACGCTAGTAGCAAATCAAGCTGCAGAAGTAAAAGCTATAGAAGACAAAAAGGCTAAAGAAGATATAGCTAGAGAGCAAGCTTTAAAAAACCAAAAGCTAGCTTTAGTAGCTGATACCTTTGGACAAATAGCAAATATCTTAGGTAAAAATAGTGCTGCTGGTAGAGCTGCCGCTATAGCACAAGCTACTATAAATACTTACCAAGGTGTTACACAGGTTTGGAAGTCCGAGAGTCTTTTGCCAGAGCCGTTAGCTACAATCAATAGAGTAGTATCTACAGCTACAGTTTTAGCTAGTGGTCTACAAGCTGTAAGAAAAATAAAATCAACACCGAAACCACAGGGTCTAAAATCTGGAGGTAGTGGCGGTGGTGGTGGCGGTGGTGGTGCTAGCGTTAGCCCTCCATCGTTTAACGTGGTAGGAGCTAGTGGTACTAGTCAGTTAGCAGATGCGATAGCTACACAAACAAACGAACCACAGAGAGCATATGTAGTATCTGGAGACGTGACTACAGCCCAAGAGATGGAACGAAATACAATATCTGGAGCTAGTATATAAAACCAAAAAATAAAATATAACGTTATATAAATATGAAAATAATAGAGTTAATAATAGATGAGAGTGACGAGTATTCTGGAATAGATGCTATAAGTTTGGTAGAATATCCAGCCATAGAGGAGAACTGGGTAGCTTTAAATAAAAACAAGCGTGAGTATAAATTCAAAGCTTTAGACGAAGATAAAAAAATATTGATAGGAGCTTTACTAGTGCCTAACAAAATGATTTATCGAAGAGACGGAGACGAAGAGTATTATATACACTTTACTAAGGAGACTGTAAAACGTGCTAGTGAGCTTTACTTAATGCGAGGCAACTCTAACAATGCTACATACGAACATATAAAAGAGGTAGACGGAGTTAGTCTAGTCGAGAGCTGGATAGTAGAAGACAAAGAGAACGACAAAAGTAATATCTACGACTTAGATTTACCTGTAGGTACTTGGGTAGGCGCTGTAAAAGTAAACAACGAGGAGCTATGGAAAATGGCTAAAGTTGATGGTAGTATTAAGGGCTTTAGTATAGAAGGTTTTTTCGCTGAACGTGCAGAGAGACCTAACGAGCCAATAGGCGAAGAGTTAAAAGCTGCTAGAAAGTTATTAGAAATTCAAAAATTCATAAAAGAAAATGCCTAGACCTAAAAGAAAAAATAACTACAACCCTAGCGGTAGAAAATTAACACCCACAGGAGGCAGTAGAGGTTGCCTTTGTAAAGACGAGAAAACCTATTCTAGAGAATGCTGTGACGGTTCGCTATGGGCGCAAGGTATTGGAAATATCACGGCAGTAGAAGAGTAAAAATGCAAAAAAAATAGTATTAACGTTATATAATAAATTATAAATATGAGTACAGAGAATAGAGTATTTAGCAGACTGTTTGATGCAGACAAGCGTAAAGAAAATTTAAGTAAAGAGCATAAAGTAGCTTTAAATTTAGTAGGAGAAATTGACAACGAGTACGATTGGCTAGAGCAGTCTTTTAGCCAAGCTTCATACGCTCCAGAATTTTTTGATGAGTGGTCAGACAAAGTAATGGATTTTAATACGGAGCTTTCGATAGCAGTAGATAATTTTGTTATTAACGGATCAGCTTATAGTTTTGAAGAGGCAGCAGAAAATATGCAAGAGAGAATAACTAAGCTAGACGAACAAGCGGATGCTTTAGGGATTAACCCATCTGACTTGGTAGCTAATTATGAAGATATTAAAAGTATTTTAAGTCAAGCAGAGTCGGTAAATAGCGAACTTAGAAAGAAATATAAAAATATTTTAGAGCAAGTAAATAATAGGTTTGGATTAGCAGATTTTAGTTAATAATTAATAAATAATAAATATGAAAGCAACAGAAATGTTAACGCAAATTAAAACTTTGCTAGGTGCTAAACTAAACTTAGCGCAAGCTACTTTAGAAGACGGTACTACAGTTATTGAAGCTGAGGTTATGGAAGCTGGACAAGCTGTCTTTATAGTTTCAGATGACGAGAGAATCCCTTTACCTGTAGGAGAATACACTACAAGCGATGGTCAAATGATTGTAGTAGCTGAGGAGGGTATGATTGCAGAAATTAAAGAAGCTTTAGAAGACGAAGCTAAAGAAGACGAAGCAAAAGAAGAGCCTAAAGAAGAGCAACTAGAAGAGGAAGTATCTGTAGAAGTACCAGAAGCAGCAGCAGAAGAGGTAGCTACAATTATTGAGTCTGTAGTAGAAGTTATTGCGCCAATTATTGAAGAGGTAAAAGAGCAAGTAGAAGAGCTTAAAAAGAAGCTTAGCGAAATGGAAGAGGGAGAAGACAAAAAAGAAAAAATGTCTAGCCAAAAACCAGCAAGCAAGCCAATGAAACACAACCCTACGGTTAAGAAGTCAGAGCCTCAAAACTTATACGGACAAAATTACAATTTTAACACAACTAAAGACAGAGTATTTAACAAGATATTCAACAAATAAAAACTTTTTTTTAAAAATTATCAAAATGAGAAAAACAAATTTAAGAGACATTACAGGTAACGGGTCAGTAGATACTATCACTACCTCGTACGAAGGACAGTACCTTGGTCAAATCATCTCGGCTGCGTTATTAAGCGGAGACACTATTGACAAAGGCGGTATTACAGTTAAGCCAAACATCGCTTACAAAGAAGTAGTAAAAAAATTAGACTCTACTGGAATTATCACAGATGCAACTTGTGACTTTACGGTAACAGCTGACCAAATTACTTTGACGGAGAGAGTTTTAGAAGTAGAGCCTTTCCAAGTAAATTTACAGTTATGTAAAAAAGATTTCTTATCTGACTATTTAGCTTTAGATATGGGAGCTAGTGCTTACAAAAACTTACCTAACTCTTTTGCAGACTATTTGACAGCTCACGTAGCATCAAAAGTAGCTGAGAAAACAGAGCAAAATATCTGGGGTGGTGTTAACGCTACAGCTGGAGAATTTGACGGATTGACTACTTTAATGGCAGCAGATGCTAATGTAGTAGACGTACCAAACGTAACAGCAACCTCTTTTAGCTCTTCTACAATTATCGCAGAATTAGGTAAGGTGGTAGATTCTATTAGTGGAGCTGTATATTCAAAAGAAGATTTACATATTTATTTACCAACGGTAGCATTTAAATCATACGTGAGAGCCTTAGGAGGTTTCGTAGCGAATACAGGGGCTAACGGTGTAGATAACAGAGGTACAATGTGGTATGATAACGGAGGGTTAACTTTCGAGGGTATCAAAGTGTTTAAAGCACCTGGTATGCCAGCAAATCGTATTGTTGCAGCTGAGAAGTCTAATTTATTTTTCGGAACAGCTTTAGCTGCTGATATGGCTCAAAACTCTTGTAAGGTTTTAGATATGAGTGACTTAGATGGTTCAGACAATGTACGTATCGTTTTAAGATTCCAAGCTGGAGTACAGTACGGAGTGTCAGAAGATATTGTACTATATACTTTAGCAGTATAATAATAAATAAATATTAAAATTAAAGGGTAGGTAAGCCGTTAAAAGCCTACCGCCCTTTTTTTGTTTAACTTAAAAAATAAAATAAAAATGAGCTGTAATTCATTAAGTATCGGACGTAGTTTACCGTGTACTAGTAGTGTAGGAGGGATTAAAGCATTTTACGTAGCAGCCTATGGTACGTTAGGTGATTTAACCGTAAGCGCTTCAACAGGTGAGCTAGAGAGTATAGCTGGTACACCAACACTATATAAATACGATGTAGAGGGTTCTAACGGTTTGGAGCAAGCTGTTACCTCGTCCGCAGAAAATGGTAGTATTTTTTACGACCAAACACTAACGGTAACGTTAAAGAAATTAGACAAAGCTACTCAGTTTGAGCTGCAAGACTTACTAAAGTCAAGGACTCAAATTTTTGTAGAAGATTATAACGGTAACTACTTTTTAATGGGAGCTACCAACGGGGTACACTCTACTGGAGGTAGTATTACTACTGGACAAGCCTATGGAGACCTTAGTGGTTTCTCTGGTTTGACTTTTAACGCACAAGAGCCTTTACCAGCTTACTTTACGGCAGCCGCTGTAGTAACTGCTAACGAGTCGGCTTCACAGATTGAGCCAGCATAATAAAGGGTATATTTAGGTTATATGCTTAGGCTATAAAGGAGGGCGCAGAGATGCGCTCTTTTTTTATGCAAAAAAATTAAAAATAGCGTTATATATGTATGAAAGTATTAAAACCTATAACGGACTCTCAAAGTTTTTATTTTATACCTAGAGACTATAACATAACTAGCTCGGTAAACTTTAGAGACGATCAAACTAACGAAGTTGTAGCGTACACACCTACTATAGAAAAAGTGAACGATTATATAAAAATCACAGGTGTATTTAATTTGATTGAGGGACGTTTTTATGACGTAACAATAGATAACAAAACTATAGAGAAAGTCTTTTGTACTAACCAGCCAATTAATCAAAACTCAAACGAGGAGTATTCGGTAAATAAGAATGTTTATACTACAGATAATAGTTATAGTAACGATTATATAATAATATGAAAAACGTAAATAAAAAAGCTAAAGCAAGTGCTGGAAGTTTAAAATTTGTAGGTTTAAATACTTATACGTCTCCAGAAATTGTAGAGGACAAAAACAACGAGTGGGTTAAATATGGCTCAGACGATAACTACTACGGCTACCTTTTAGACCTTTTTAACGGATCGCCAACTAACTCGGCTGCTATTAATGGTATAGCTCAGCTTATTGCTGGTAGAGGTGTAGATGCTACAGACAGCTCTATGAAGCCTAACGAGTACGCTACTATGAAAAAACTATTTAAAGATGACTGTTTAAGTAGGGTTTCTATAGATTTAAAACTATTCGGACAAGCTAGTTTACAGGTTATTTATAATAGCGATAGAAGTAAAATCGTACAAGTTGAACACTACCCAGTAGAAACGCTTAGAGCTGAGCGCTGCAATGAAGATGGAGACATAACTGGGTACTATTATGCGCCAGACTGGACAGACGTACGAAATTCAGAAGATTTAAAGAGAATACCAGCTTTTGGTTTTTCTAGCGAGGCTATAGAGATATTATATATAAAACCTTACAAGTCTGGTTACTACTACTATAGCCCTGTAGACTACCAAGGAGCTACACAGTACATAGAGATGGAGTCAGAAATAAGTAATTTTCACCTCAACTCGCTACTTAATGGTATGGCACCGTCTTTATTAATGAATATGAATTCGGGAATACCAGACGAGGACACTCAGAGAGAAATAGAAAATAAAATATATCAAAAATACACAGGCACGTCAAATGCTGGTCGTATAATTTTAGCGTTTAATAATTCAGCAGAAGAGCAAGCGACTGTAGAGACTATACAGCTTTCAGATGCTCACCAGCAGTATCAATTCTTGAGCGAAGAGAGCAGCCAAAAAATTATTATAGGTCACAGGATAACCTCTCCAATGCTACTAGGAATTAAAAACAACACTGGACTAGGTTCTAACTCAGACGAGTTAAAGATGGCTTCTATTTTATTCGATAACACCGTTATTAGACCGTTTCAAGACCTTATTTTAAAATCCTTTGAAGAAATACTATCGTACAACGATATGAGCTTAAACCTATACATAAAGACGTTACAGCCTTTAGAGTTTATAGATTTAGAAAACGCTAACACACAAGAAGAGGTAGAGGAGCAAACAGGACAAAAGAGAGACTTTAGCGAAGATAAGCCGAAATTGACAGACGAGATAGCAAATGCTATACTAGAAAGTTTAGATAGTAAAGGCGAAGACGAAAACCTAGAAGACTGGGAACTAATAGACTCAAGACCAGCTAATGAATATGATAACGTTTTAAACGAGTCTTTAAATTTAGCTAGTGTGGTTTCTAGCTCACCTAGTAAAGTTAGCGAGCAAGACACTAGTATTTTAAAAGTAAGATACGTTTACAAAGGATCAACAAACCCAGAGCGTGATTTTTGCCAGAAAATGGTTTCGGCTAGTAAAGTTTATCGTAAAGAAGACTTAGACAAAGAAAGCAGCGATAACTCCGAGTTAAGTCCCTCAGGATCAAGCACTTACAATATATGGTTATATAAAGGCGGTGTCAACTGCAAACATTACTGGGAGCGTAGAACGTATTTAAGAAAAAACAACGAGAGAATTTCTGTAAACGAGGCTATACGTAAAATTACTGCTTTAGATCCTAGTATGAGAGACGAGGCTAGAATGGAAACAAACCCTAAAGAAGTAGCTGAAATAGCAAGTGCTAGCAATGACTACTGGAGAAAAAACTAATAAAAAGATATGGCTACAGCATTATTTATAAATAGAACCGACTTAGTAAAAAACACTATAATAAACGGAAACGTAGATAGCGACCTTTTTATACAGTCAATTAAGTTGGCGCAATTCCAGCACGTACAGGGTTATTTAGGTACGGCTTTGTATGACGAGATTTCTAACCAGATTTTAACTGACACAGTAACCGCAGACGTGCAAGCTTTATTAAATGATTATATACAACCTATGCTAATACACTTTAGTATGGTGGACTATTTACCATTTGCTAGTTTTGAGGTTAAAAACGGAGGTTTGTTTAAGACTAACTCAGAGAAAGGACAGAGTGTAAGTAAAGAGGAGGTAGACTTTTTAGTACAAAAGCATAGATCTAGTGCTGAATTTTACACTAGACGTTTTATAGACTATATGAGTTTTAATGCTTCTAGTAAGTTTCCTAAATATTTTGAAAATAACAACGAAGATATGCACCCACAAAAAAGTGCTGCATTTAGTGGTTGGGTACTATAATGAAAACGGAGTATAAAATAAAGACTAAGAACGTAAAAAAGTTATTTAAGTATATCATTTTACAAAAGAAAAAAAATAGCGATGGCAAACGAAATATACGATAGTACTTGGTGGGGAAATACAAGACAAACTGCATCTTCAATAGGAACATCTACTGAAATGATACAAGGTCAGTTTAATCTTACGAAGATAGGAGATGAATTGGTTACTAATGGAGATTTTGCAACAGATAGTGATTGGAGTAAGGGAAGTGGTTGGAGTATAACTGATGGTAAAGCGAGTTGCGATGGTAATCAAACATCACAAACTACTTTGCAAAGTGTTTCTAATTTAGCTCTTGGTATTGGCAATTTATTTAAAATAACTTTTGATATAAGCAATTATTCAAGTGGTCAAATAAATTTAATTACTTTAGTAGGAACTGGTGGAGCAGAGATTACAGATATTAATGCTAATGGTAGTTATACTACATATTCTTTTGCTGCATCAACATCTAATGGTAAAATACAAATTATTGCTAATTCTGATTTCATTGGCTCAATAGACAACGTATCAGTAAAAGAAGTAAGAGCAACAACAGTAGAAGCAAGTAAGTGTTTAGCTGATACAATTCACAGAATAGGATTACAAGACATACAAAACTAAAAACAATGGCAAAACCAAAATTAGCATTAATACCAGCTGCACAAGGCACAAGTTTATACTCCGTACTACCATCAAGTGGTGTGGGAGATTTCAGCTTTACTCGTAGCGGTTCGGCAACAAGAATAAACGCACAAGGACTAATAGAAACAGTTGCAAGTGGTGTTTCAAGATTAAACTATCAAATGATTGATGGTGTTGTAAAAGGATGTCCACATCATATTTTAGAACCACAGAGGACTAATTTAGTTACTTATTCAGAAGATTTTAATGATGCAAGTTGGATTAAAACTGATTCAAGTGTTACAAGTGGTTTTTTATCTTTAAATGGTACTTTAAATGCTGATAAATTGATTCCTAACACAGATAATACACCAAATCATTACATAAGAAAAACTGTATCAATAAGCAACTTAACTGATTATTCTTATAGTTTTTTTGCTAAAAAAGGAGAGTATAATTTTGTTTCCACTTACTTATCTGCTTTAGGTGGTGCTTATAGTTGGGATTTAGAAAATGGAGTTGTTATTTTTGGAAGTAACGCTTTTATAGAAAATTATGGAAACGGATGGTATAGATGCGGATTAAACGCAACATCTTCTTCAACAAGTTTATCGTATAGGATTTATGCAAATAAATATTCTGATAGAAATATATCATTTCAAGGAGATGGAACAAGCGGTGTTTACATTTGGGGAGCACAATTAGAAGAAAGTTCTTATCCTACAAGTTATATCAAAACCACATCGGCAGCCGTTACTCGTTCAGCTGAAACTGCTAATGGTTCTGGAGATGCAGCTACTTTTAATAATAGTGAGGGTGTTTTGATGTTAGAAACTGCTGCTTTAGCGGATAGTAGTAACTTTAGAAATTTCTCTTTAAGTGATGGTTCAACTTCAAACTTAATAAGTTTTATTCTTACGAGTACAAACGTGATTAGAATAGATTTCACAAATCAAGCACAATTATATGATTTAACTACGGATATTAAAAACAATAATAAAATATTAGTTTCATATAAATTAAATGAAGTTAAATTGTACGTTAATGGATTTTTAAAAGCAATAGATACAAATGCAACAATGCCAACTAATTTAAACACATTGCGTTTTGATAATACTATTGGAGAACCTTTGTATTCTAAAACCAAACAAATACAATACTTTGACACAGCAGATATAGATTTAGAACAACTAACGTCTTGGGTATCTTTTCAAGAGATGGCTGAAGCACAATTATACACAATAGAATAGATATGGCACAAACTTTAAAATTCGGTAAAGGAACGTGGGCAACTAAAAAGGGTTCAACTCTTGCTTATTCAGACACCAATAATGCTTTTAAACCATTACCATTTACATATACTGGTTTTGGTAAAGGTACAAGAGTAAACAAAGAAGGTTTAATTGAGGTTGTAGAAAACGACAGACCAAGAATAGATTATACAGATAGCGAAGATGGTGTATTTCTTTTGGAGAAGGCAGCTACAAATTCAATTACTTATTCGGAAGATTTTACTCAAAGTATTTGGTATAAATCATCAAGTGGAACTGGAATTACACCAATCGTAACTTCTGACTATGCAATATCGCCAGACGGAACGCAAAATGCAACAAGAGTACAATTTGATAATGGTGTGGGAACTACTTTAAGTGATTTTACTTTTCTTCAAACAACTTATAGTAGTATATCAACAGCAAGTTTATCTATATGGATTAAAAGCAACGATAGTAATAATTATGATATTGCTTTAAGAGGGTCTAACTTTGTTGTTTGTAACGTAACCCCTAAATGGCAAAAGTTTGAATTAAATAATCAAACCAATCAAATTTTTTTACAACTAATTTTAAGAGGTACTTACGGAACTTCTAATAATGCTGATATTTTAATCTACGGAGCACAAGCAGAAAATAATTCAGCAGCATCTTCATATATCCCAACACAAGGTTCAATCCAAACTCGAGTGCAAGAAACTGCAAGTGGTTCTGGAAACTCGGAAGTTTTTAATGATAGTGAAGGAGTATTGTTTGTTGATACTGCTGCGTTGTCTGATGATGGTACAAATAGATATATTTCATTATCAGATGGAGGTGTTTCAAATAGAGTTAATATATTCTTTGATAGTAACAATAATTTAAGAGGATTTTACAACGGTCTTTCTGGTAGTATTACAATAAACACAGATATTACGTTAAATAATAAAATTGCTTTTAAATACAAATCTGGAAATAGTGCATTTTGGTTTAATGGTTTTGAAGTGGCAACAAGAACGGATGCTTTATCTTTAAGTGGATTAAATTCAATAGCTTTTGATTTAGGTAGTGGTTCAGATTTCTACGGTAAAACAAAAGAAATTGCATACTATGATGAAGTTTTGACAGACCTTGAATTGGAAACGCTTACATCTTACAGAACTTGGGAATCAATGGTAAAAGAATTAAACTTAAATATTATACACAATGAGTAATACACTTAAACTGGGTAACGGACAATGGGCAACTGGTAAAGATACTATCCTTGCCTATAACGATTTAAACTCTAATTACAAGCCATTAGCTTTTTCATTCAGTAGAGCATCAAGTGGTACTGTTGTAAACAAAGATGGTTTAATCGAAACAGTTGGTAGTGGAGAACCAAGAATTGACTTTAAGGATAATACTAAAGGTGCTTTAAAACTTGAACCGAGTAGGACAAATGTTTTAGACAATTCTTCTAACTTTTTTGTTGGTAGTTGGTCTGGTACAAGGGTTATCGATGGTTCGACAATAAATGCTCCAGATGGAAATAATGAAGCACATAAATTAATTGCAACATCTGTAAGTAATACACATTACAGAGAATATACTGTATCTTCTGCATCTTCTGGAAGTTATACTGGTTCTTGTTTTTTTAAGAAAGGAGAATTTAATGTAGGGGCAATTAGAATGAGTGTAGATAGTTATGCTAATAGAATTGGTGTATATATAAATTTAGATAATGGAACTCACTTACAAACGTCAACAGTAGGTTCTCCAACTGGTACATCTTATAAAATAGAAGATTATGGGAATGGGTGGTATAGATTATCTGTTTCAATTATTCATACAAGCGGAGAAGTGAGAATGTCGTTATCAAATGCATCATCGGATTATACTAATTCAAATGGATTGCCAGTATTTTTAGGTAATAGTTCGGATGGTGGTTATTCTTGGGGCGCACAATTAGAACAAGGCAGTTACGCTACATCGTATATTCCTACATCTGGACAAGCAAATGGTGTAACGAGGGTTGCAGATAGTTCAAGTCAAACTGTACCAGATGGTGTTATAGGGCAAACAGAGGGGACTGTATTTGCTGAAGTTAATATATCAAGTATTGAAAGTGTTGGAGGTTTTATTGGTTTTATAATTTCTGATGGAACAACATCAAACACAATATCATTTGTAATTTATCCAACTGGTAGAATACAATCAACAGCAAGAAATAGCGGTTCTCTTGTTGCAAATATTAATGACAATAACTATGGTTTTACTTCTGGTGTTCATAAAATTGCAATTGCATACAAACTAAATGATTACATTCTTTATGTAGACGGTTCATTAGTTGGCACTGATACTTCTGCAACTGTTCCAACAACAAATAAACTTGATTTGTCATATACAAACGTAGGTTCTCATAATTACAATCAAACAAAACTTTTTAACACAAGATTATCAAATAGCGAATTAGCTGCATTAACAACAATTTAACAAGAGTAACAAATACACACATTAAACTAACAAGAGTAAATAAATTAAATTATGATTAAATTAGGAAAATATCAGTTCGATAGTAGAGATGCCGCAATTTTAAAGATAAATGCATTAGGTATAGAAACAGACGAGGATGGAAACGAATATCCAACTCACAAGCACACAATCGTACATTTAGGAAACATCGTACTAACCGCAGCAGTAATTGGCGAAGATGGAGAGATAGAAACAGAAGCAGTACTATCGGAAGATTGGCACGTTGATGTTCTATGGAATGGATTAGAAGCTGACGAAGATGGAACAGTTAGTCATCCTTATGGATGGGCTGGTAAAGCAGTAGACATCGATGGAGATGGTGTACACGCTTTCTTTGGTTTAAGTTACGATGCTTTAAAATTCTAAAATAACAATGAGCAAAAGCATAACCGAAAATACAGAACTCACTTTAGATATAAAAACATTGGTTATTATTATATCCTTT
>Ga0257120_1001855_pt1 | contig 13406 bp, 14 predicted proteins | sample SI106_10metaG_FD_190153 | JGI IMG/M metagenome (GOLD analysis project Ga0257120, IMG submission 190153) | Marine microbial communities from Saanich Inlet, British Columbia, Canada - SI106_10 | ecosystem: Environmental > Aquatic > Marine > Inlet | place: Canada: British Columbia | collected... | reverse complement strand
GTTGATCACAACCGAAGCAATGGTTGCTGATCGTCCATCCAAAGACGGCGGCGCACCAGCGATGCCTGACATGGGCGGCATGGGCGGCATGATGTAAGAACAACTTTCCCTTCGGGGAAATTGTTCTTAGCTGTGATTATTCGAAAGGGGCTGCCTATTTGGCAGCCCCTTTTGCTTTTGGGCCGACCAAGTTACCGATCAACCATCGCCAAAGTGCTCAACCTTCGCTCTGCCTGCTTCACGTAGGTCTTTGGCCGTCGCAGCCATCAAATCGGCCAGTTGTTCGAACTTTTCAGCCATAGCTTCTTTATCTTCACTAAAAGCAAAACTATCCAAGTCAGCGGACAGTCGCTCGCGTGCCATCCACGACATGTGACGCGTATATTCACTTGCCGCCACATCCTGATGATCGATTATCTTTCACCGATCAGCGCCACGGTTAAGATTAGATTGCGCGCCCATCAAAGTGTGTTCGTGGACCACCTTGGTTTCGTCCTTGGTGAAAACGGATGGAAAATCGTTTCTAAGATTTGGCATCTGGAGCGCACTGTAGAAATCGCCTGAGCTTTATGGCATTCCACTTGCGCACAGGGCGTTGTCTGTAAACTATGTTCTCCAAATGCCCATCGCGGGTTGCTAAACTTGGAGAACATAATGACGAACCGTTTGGATCAAGGGATGGCCGTGCGCCGCGAAGTGTTGGGTGACGCACATGTTAATCGTGCTGAGGCGGTCAAGACGCCCTTTGACCAACCGTTTCAATCCATGATCACCGAAGGGGCATGGGGCACTTTGTGGGCTGATGATACAATCACCCGTCGCGAACGGTCGATGCTGACATTGGCGTTGTTGGCTGCGACTGGAAATTTCGAAGAAATCCCGATGCATGTGCGGGCCTGTAAAAATACCGGTGCGTCCCCCGATGATATTTTGCAGGCCTTCATGCATGTGGCCGTTTACGCAGGTGTGCCAAAGGCAAACCACGCGATCAAGCTGGCCAAGGCGACGTTGGCAGAACTTGACGGTGAGGGCACTGCGTAACGTCATCTCCACAGGTCTGGTGCGCATGCATCTTAGGATCTATGAGTTGGGCAACACTTACAAAAGGGAAATGCCATGACCATTGAACGTATGCACACCGGCGAACGCGCCAGCAAAATCGTGAAGCACAACGGAACCGTTTACTTGTCCGGTCAGGTGGGCACATCTGACGACAGCATTCAGGACCAGACGCAACAATGTCTGGATAAGATCGACGCGCTATTGGCAGAAGCGGGCAGCTCTAACAAACAACTGTTGCAGGTGACCGTTTGGTTGTCAGATATGGGTTACTTCGCGGATATGAACGGCGTTTGGAACGCTTGGGTTCCAGAGGGTCATGCCCCTGCACGTGCGTGCGGCGAAGCGAAGCTGGCGCGCAAAGGCCTGAAGGTCGAAATTCTGGTAACGGCTGCTTACTAAAGAAAATCGGGCTGGATTGTGCGGGGCCTTACGCGCTCAATCTGGGTCAGTATATCAATAATCTCTACATCAAAGGCGCGGCGCAACGCGCCTTTGTATGGGGGCAAATTGGTGCATTCCAACAGCAATGTTTCAAGTTGGCTTGTCGTTGCAGCCCGAACTGTTTCGATGGTTTCGCGCGCCGCACGATCAATGTCTAATTCTGTCCTATTACCACCAATCACCGCACGCAGGTGCGCGTTTGGATTTAGGCCAATGATCGATGGCATAAAGCGCGCGTTGTTTCCCAAATGCGCTACACCCAGTTTTGCAGCATCAAAGGTTAGGATCGACAGCGCACCAATGTCGTGATCCGACAACTGGTCCAATGCGGTCAAGGACGAGCTGATAAAGGGGCGTTGAATTTGTCGCTCTAGGTGGCGTTGCCAATAACTTAGGAACCCGCAGGATGTGACAACGACATCACCCTTGGCAGCCTTTAGCGCAGTCTCAAAAGGTGCCACATCAATCGAAGCGGGATCGCCCGTCACAATCCCTGCGACTGACGTGCCTGTAAGGCGAATGATCTCTACCTCATTCAGATAAGTGGCTGTCGCCCCAACATCCCCCGCAACGCGCGGGAAATGTGTATCTAGCTGCAGAACGGTGACAGAGGGGCGCATGGCTTAACCTATGTCGGCCCTTGGCGCAGATTGTTTGGCAGCCACGTCGCGAGTTCTGGGAACACGACCAAGATCACAACCATCAAAAGCATCAGGCCAACCATTGGGAGAGCCACTTTGGAAATGTATGAAATCTCGTGTTTGGTCATGCCCTGCAAAACGAAAAGGTTGAACCCGATTGGGGGGGTAACTTGTGCCATCTCAACCACGACAACGATGAAGATACCAAACCAGATGACGTCAATGCCTGCTTGGCGGATCATCGGTTCAACGATTGCCATAGTCAGCACCACGGATGAAATCCCATCAAGGAACATGCCAAGGATGATATAGAACACCGTCAGTGCAGCGATCAGCGTGATCGGTGATAGGTTCATCTGATCAATCCATGCCGCCAATGCGCGTGGTAAACCAGTGAACCCCATAGACAGGGACAAGAACGCAGCCCCCATCAAGATCAGTGCGATCATGGCTGAGGTGCGCGTGGCCCCCATCAGGCTTTCGCGGAAGGCCTCCCACGTTAGGGACCGTTGAAAGCCTGCAAGGGTAAGCGCGCCAATGACGCCGACAGCGGCTGCTTCAGTCGCGGTGGCCCAACCAAAATACATTGAACCGATGACTGCGAAGACCAAACAAAGCACGGGTATCAAGAACCGACTTTCTGCCAGCATTGTTCCAAAGGACATGGGTGGTTCAGGTTTTGGACGCTCGTGAGGGCGGATGTAGTGCCATGCAACGATGTAGGACATGAACAAGGCAGCCAATACCAAGCCCGGAAAGATGCCCGCCATGAACAGCTTAATGATGCTCTCGTTGATCGAAACGCCGTAAACGATCAGCGTTAATGACGGTGGGATCATCAGGCCAAGGGTCGCAGCTCCGGCGAGGGTGCCAACGATCATGTATTCAGGATAACCCCGCTTGCGCAGTTCTGGGATCGACATCTTGCCAACGGTTGTGAGCGTCGCAGCGGATGAACCAGACACCGCCGCAAAAATAGTACAGCCCGCGATGTTGGTGTGTAGCAAGCCACCGGGCAACCAGCGCATCCAAGGGGCAAGGCCACGAAACATGTCTTGGGACAGTCGCGTTCGATAGAGGATCTCGCCCATCCAAATGAACAGGGGCAGGGCCGTGAGGGTCCAGCTGCTAGAGCTGGTCCAAATGGTAGTGATCATCGCATCGCCAGCAGGGCGCGTGGTGAACAACTCCATCCCAACAAAGGCAACGCCCATCAAGGCAAGGCCGATCCAGATGGAACTGCCAAGCAGGGTGAATAAAACGAACAGGAAGATCAGTGTCGCATAAAGCTCGGTCATTCTACTGCCTCTGATACGATTGGGTTCACACCAGTAACAAGCATCCGGTACAAAGTGTCCCAAAGGGCGACAGCCAACAAAATTGTGCCAATACACATGGCCAGTTGGGGGATCCAAACGGGTGTGTAAATCAACTCTGATGAGGCTTTGGACCAAACAGTCCCCCAATCTGAAGGGCTGCTGCCAATCATGCGCAGACCTGCATCAACCCACGCAGGGATCTGATCCTGACCTTGGGTCCGGTCGTTCAGCATTTCGGAAAAGACGGTCGTCTTGATCGCGTAGCGGGCGAAATAGGTCGCAATGATTGCCGCGCCAAGAACGGCAAAGGCATCCAGCCAGCGATTTAGAAAGCGGTTCATGTTCAAAATAATCGAAACGCGGATATGTGCGCCGCGGGTCAAGGCGTGGGCCATCGCAAAGAAAGACGTGGCAGCCATCGCGTAGCCTGCAAATTCGGTTGTACCTGGTAGCGGGACGCTGATCCACCGTGCGATCATACCTGCAACGATCAAGCCCAGAATTGTCACCATAAAGCACGCAGCCAGAACACCACCAGCCACATAGACCTTATCAAGAAAACGCCAGATAGGACGCAAGAACCCCTCAATCCGGTTGCCATAAAACAGACAGAAAACCCCAAACAGCGTGGGCATAACAAATAGCCAAACCCACAGCGGCATTCCCAAAACGGGTGACCAATCGCGCATATTTCTCAGCCCCTAAATAAGAAAAACCAGCCCCTATGCGAACGCAGGGGCTGGTTAGATCAGCGTAAAGATCAGTTGTTGTAAGCGTCGATGATTGCTTGTCCGTCTGCGCCAGCTGTTTCCAGCCACTCAGCGGTCATTTTCTCACCGATTGCTTTCAGCTCGGTCAAGAAATCAGGGCCAGCATCTTCAACAGTCATGCCGTTTTTCGCAAGCTCAGCGAAGTAGAAATCTGCCAATTCTTCTGACTTAGCAGCACAAGCAGCGCCAGTTTCGTCCGCTGCTTTTTGCATGCCTGCGCGTGTTGCGTCATCCAAGGCGTCCCACGATTGTGAATTCACGATGACGTAGTTGCGTGGCAACCATGCGTTCACTTTGTAGTAGTGGCTTAGGTGCTCCCAAACTTTGCGGTCATAACCTGTGGAACCCGAAGAGATGAAGGCAGAAGCAACACCAGTTGCCAAGGCTTGGGACAATTCAGCGGCTTCAACCTGTACTGGGATCATGCCCAATTCTTCGGCAAAGGTCGCAGTGGCAGAGTTGTATGAACGAAACTTGATGCCTTGGGTGTCAGCAGAGGAATTTACTTTTTTATTGAAATAGAAACCCTGACCTGGCCATGGGCACGTATAGAGTGCGACCAAATTTAGGTCGGCCAGTTGTGCGTTTACAGTGTCGCGCGCCGCTTCCCATAGTTTGGAGTTGTCTGCATATGTGGTTGCCAAGAACGGTAGGTTATCCCAGCCTAAAAGAGGTGCCTCGTTCGCGTGCGCCGACATAAAGCGTTCGCCGATTGGAACCTGACCGGTTTGAACCGCGCGTTTGATGTCGCCGCCGCCAAACAGTGAACCGCCTGGGTGCACAGTTATGTTGATAGCGCCGTTGGTGTATTCCTTGACACGCTCAGCAAACATCACACCTTGCTCTGAGTGAAAGTTTGTCGCGGAATACGCCATCGGCATGTCCCAGTTTTGCGCGTGTCCGTCTGCGAATGCTGCACCAGCCGTCATGGCCACCGTGCATGCAAGTGTTGTCATCGTTTTCATTGGTAATCTCCCTGGTTGGTACAGCCTATAATTGGCCGCTTTTTGAATGGTATTTAGTTGGTTCAAACGGTGCCAAATCTATGTTCGGCTTTTTCTGAGTGATCAGATCTGCGATTAGCCGACCCGTTTTAGGGCCACTTGTCAAGCCAACGTGCTGATGCCCAAAGGCACTATAGCTTTTTCCAGATGTGTCGTTGGCCCCGATTAAAGGCAAAGAATCTGCAGGCGCTGGGCGGTGGCCCATCCATTCAATGACATCGTCATATTCAACTTCAGGTAATAAATTAGCGACTTGAGTGCGCAGTAATTCCAACGGCGCACGGCTGGCTGGTGCATCCAGTCCGCCAAATTCGATGACGCCTGCCGCGCGAATTCGCCCCTGCATTGGGGTGATAACAAATTTTCCAGACGCCACCATCATGGGCGCGCGGGGCATCTGAGATGGGTTCATGAGTTCGATGTGATACCCGCGCTCCGACTCAAATGGCACTTTAATGCCTAATTTGTGTGCAACCTTTTTTGACCACGGACCCATCGCCAAAAGCACCGTATCGGCCGACATTGGGCCGTCATCAGTGACCAAAGCAGCGATGTGATCGCCGTCCATCTGAACATCAGTGATGTTGGAGATAATCAGTTCCCCACCTTGCTGCACAAAGTGATCAGCCAGCGCTTTTACGTATGCACCGGGGTCCGAAATACGGCCATGGGATTTACACCGAACGACAGTTTCAAATTGCCCGTCGTACAGCGGATCATACTTTGCATACTCTGTTCCGCTTACAACTTCGTATGGAACGTTCTGATCTTGGCGCTTTGACCAACCGTATCCATCCGCTTCAAATGCGGCATGTGTTTGATAGCCAAAACAATAATCTTCCTCAGTTACGAAACCTTCAGCCCCTGTTCCCTTTGCCAATGCGTGATGTTGATCGACCGAGTCGTGCAGCAGGCTGGACATGGATTTGGCATAGTGATCCACATGCTTGTCGTTGGCGTAGGACATGTATTTTGCCAAGAACGGCAATAGTTTAGGCAAATAGGACCACCGCAAAAACAGGGGCGACGAGGGCGTGAACAGCATTGAAGGTGCTTTGCGCATCAATCCGGGCACCGTTACGGGGACAACGGCACCTGCGGCCAAGACACCTGCGTTGCCATGACTGGTTCCGCTGGCTGGGCCTGCGCGATCTACTATGGTCACGCGACATCCGGCACGTTGAAGCCAGATGGCAGATGAAACGCCAACAATACCAGCCCCTGCAATAAGTACATGTTTCATAGATTGGCCACCCATTTCGCTGCTCGGTTAGGTGCAGCCAAACAAGCGCTGAATGTAACTGTCAAACGTATTCGGCGAAAAAAGCAGTGATCGTGATAAAATACCAAGAGGTGACAGTGCCCATGATCTGACCTAACAATTTCACTATCATTGATTCGCGCAGCTAAATTAGTGCGGCGAATAAGGGAGAATAAATTATGACACTGACACGTAAATCATTTCTAGGCATGGCTGGTGCTGCTGCTATGGCAATGGGCATCGGTGCACCTGCAAGAGCGCAAGAGGTGACATTGTCACTTCACCAATTCCTGCCAGCACAAGCCAACGTTCCTGTGCAAATTTTGGATGTTTGGGCCGACAAAGTCGAAGCTGACTCCGGTGGTCGCATCAAAATTGATCGCTACCCTGGTATGCAATTGGGCGGCCGTCCTCCAGAGTTGATGGACCAAGCGATTGATGGCGTGGCAGACATTGTCTGGACCGTTGTGGGTTATACACCTGGCCGTTACCCAACGACTGAAGTTTTTGAGCTGCCATTTATGATGACAGAATCCGGTGCAGGCCCCGCAAGCCACGCGCTTTGGGATATGTTTGAAACACACATGAAAGACGGTGAATTCAAAGCTCTCAAAATTCTGGGCACATGGGTTCACGGACCGGGCATGTTGCACACGAACAAAGAAGTTAAATCACCTAGCGATATGGAAGGCCTGAAAATTCGTGGCGGTTCACGTTTGGTCAACAGCTTCCTTGAAGAGCTAACTGCAACGCCAGTTGGCATGCCTGTGCCTGCAGTTTCTGAAGCCCTTTCAAAAGGTGTAATCGACGGAACTACAATCCCGTGGGAAGTTACAGCTGCGCTGAAGGTTCCGGAACTGGTTTCAAATCACACAGAATTTGATGGCGTGTCCCTTTATACGCTGACATTCGTTCTGGCGATGAACAAGCCACGCTTTGAAAGCTTGCCTGCAGATTTGCAAAAGATAATCGATGACAATTCAGGTATGGAATTCTCTGTATTCGCGGGTACAACCCAAGAAGCAGCTGATGGCCCAGCCCGTCAATTGGCCGTGGATCGTGGCAACAACATTGTTACTGTGTCCGGTGCCGATATTGATGCATGGAAAGCAGCAGCAGAACCAATCTATGCGGGTTGGGTTGCTGACATGGAAAGCAAGGGTATCGATGGTCAGGCTTTGATCGACGAGGCACGTGCTTTGATCGAAAAACACTCGAACTAATCGGGTTTTGAATTTGACTGCGGCGCACATTTGATGCGCCGCAGTTTTTGGTACTAATATTAAAAGGCAGGAATGGTATGCACCGTTTCATTATATGGCTGGCCCGTGTGACAGCCATTCTTGGTGGGTTCGTCCTGATGGTTTTGGTCGCAATGACCACGTTGTCCATCATCGGCCGCACGCTCAGCAAAATGTTTCATTCAGACTTTGCGATGTCGAGTTTTGGATCCCTCTCGCAGTGGATCATTGATTTGGGTGTTGGTGAAATCAACGGCAACTATGAACTGCTTGAGGCAGGGGTGGCTTTTGCGATTTTCTCGTTCTTTCCGATCTGTCAGCTTTATAACGAACACGCGACTGTTGATGTGTTCACATCCGGGATGTCCCCCAAAGCGCTGCGCATTTTGCGTGCCTTCTGGGAGGTTGTTCTGAGCGTAACAATCATCTTCATCACATGGCGTTTGTCTGAGGGCATGCAGCGCTACATTGGCAACGGGGAAACAACGCTGTTTCTACAGATGCCACTGTGGTGGTCCTATGCTGCCAGTTTCACGGCTGCTTCCGTTGCCTGCATTATCGCGGCCTACTGCGCAATCATGCGTGTGGGCGAGGCGGCAACAGGCCGCGCAATTCTTCCTGAAAAATAAAGGGTCACAGTATGACCGCCTTCCTTGATCTTCTGCCATTTGCAGACATGTCGCGACTTGAACTGGGCTTTTGGTCTTTTGCGGTTCTGTTGTTCTTTATCTTTCTGCGCGCACCTATCGGATTGGCGATGCTGTTGTGTGGTTTTGGCGGATGGTACTTTGCGATGAACGGCAATCCTGTTCCGCTGTTGGCCAAGCTAAAGTCTGAAACCTATACAACCTTCTCCAGCTATTCGCTGACGATCATTCCGCTGTTCCTTTTGATGGGGCAATTCGCAACCTTGTCGGGCATGTCCACGGCATTGTTTAAAGCCGCCGAGAGCTTCCTTGGGCATCGCCGCGGCGGTGTTGCGATGGCGGCAGTGGGTGCATGTGCCGGCTTTGGTGCGATCTGTGGGTCGTCTTTGGCTACGGCTGCCACCATGGGCAAAGTCGCGCTGCCAGAATTGCGCCGCTATGGCTATTCCGGTGGGTTTTCCACGGCCACATTGGCGGCTGGTGGGACGCTTGGCATTCTCATTCCGCCCTCAGTGATCCTTGTCCTTTATGCGATCATCACTGAGCAAAACATCGCCAAACTGTTTTTGGCGGCGTTCATTCCGGGGATCCTAGCCGCAATTGGCTACGTCCTCACCATCTCACTTTACGTCCGGCTTTATCCGAATTCTGCGGGCACACGTCCTGCTGTACCTATTGCAGAACGTTGGAAAGCACTGGGAAACACATGGCCGGTTCTCATGATCTTTGGCCTGGTTGTAGGTGGTATTTACGCAGGTTGGTTCACACCAACTGAGGGGGCTGCGATTGGTGCGGCGGGCACGGGTATTGTTGCCATGCTGTCTGGAAACCTAAAATGGCCAGTCTTCAAAGTTGCGCTATTGGAAACGGGCAAAACCACCGCGATGATCTTTTTCATTGTGTTAGGCGCTAGTTTTTATAACGGCTTTCTTGCGCTGTCCGGTGTGCCGCAAATCATGGCCGACTACGTGTTAGCCCAAGGGTTTAGCCCTTGGTTTGTATTGATCATCATCCTAACATTTTACTTGGTTTTTGGATGTGTGATGGACAGCCTGTCCATGATCCTGCTGACGGTTCCGATCTTCTTTCCGGTCATCTCTGCAATGGATTTTGGCCTTAGCCCAGAACACGTTGCGATCTGGTTTGGTATCTTGGTTTTGATTGTGGTCGAGGTGGGATTGATTACGCCGCCCGTTGGAATGAACCTATTCATCATCAATGCTATGGACCGCGAAACCAAGATCACAGAGACCTACAAAGCGGTCATGTTCTTTGTTGGATCAGACATTGTGCGGGTTGCGATTTTGGTCGCTTTCCCAGCAATCACACTGTTCCTTATCCCCTAAAGGTGCGACAAGTTGATGCAGTAAACTGCACAGCCTAAGGGTCAAAGTTGCGCTATTGCGCGCATGGTGCAGGGTAAAGTCAATACATTGCCTTGGGAGGGGATAATGGCCAACGCAGCACTCTACTTTGTAGATCGCCACGTACACGAAGGACGAGGGGACAAGGTTGCCTTTCGCGAATATCCAAATGGACGTACGCTAAGCTATGGCATGTTGGCAGCCACCTCTGACAAAATTGCTGGGGCATTTGCTCGAGCGGGGATCGCGCGCGAAGAATGCGCTGCGATGTTGGTTTTAGACTGTATCGAATTCCCTCAAATCTTTTGGGGTGCGATCAAAGCAGGCGTGGTTCCTGTCCCGCTTAACACCCTTTTGGCCGCTCCTGTTTATGACGCGATTTTGCGCGACAGCCGTGCATCGATCCTGTTCATTTCGGACGCGTTATACGCGACGGTGAAACCCGTCTTGGCCGACAACCCCTACTTGCGCCAGATCGTGGTGGTAGGTGACGCGCCCGCCGGGACAACGTCCCTTGAAGCCTTCACAACAGGTGCGAGACCATGTGCGGCGGTTGAGGCCAGTGACGACGAAACCGCGTTTTGGTTGTACTCATCCGGTTCAACAGGCCTACCCAAAGGTGTGCACCACATTCATTCCAGTATGCAGGCAACGGCAGATACCTACGGTGCGCATGTCTTGAAGATCAAAGAGGACGATGTCGTCTATTCAGCGGCCAAGTTTTTCTTCGCCTATGGCTTGGGCAATGAGATGAGTTTCCCAATGTCGGTCGGTGCCACGGCGGTTCTGTTTGCTGGGCGGCCGACCCCTGATGTTGTGGTTGATATCCTGAACACACAATCTCCAACCGTCTTTTGCGGGGTGCCTACGCTTTATGCGGCGATGCTGGCTTACATGGATGCCAACGGCGCGGCCAAAGCCCCATTGCACCGCTGCATTTCAGCGGGGGAGGCATTGCCCGAAGATGTTGGGCAACGCTGGGCCAAGATGATTGGCGTGGATATTTTAGACGGTGTTGGCTCAACCGAGATGCTGCACATCTTTCTAAGCAACGCGGACGATGATGTTGTTTATGGCACCTCCGGCACGGCTGTACCGGGCTATGAAATGCGACTTGTGGACGATGCGGGCAATGATGTGCCAAGCGGCGAAGTGGGCGAATTGGTTGTGAATGGCGCGTCTGCGGCCAGCGGCTATTGGAACCAACGGGAAAAGACACGCGCGACATTTGCAGGCGTCTGGACACATACGGGTGACAAATATGAACAACGCCCAGATGGGCGGTATGTCTACTGTGGTCGCACTGACGATATGTTCAAAGTGTCTGGCATTTGGGTCTCTCCGTTTGAGGTCGAGTCCGCCTTGATCGCACACCCCGCTATTCTTGAGGCTGCAGTGGTGGCGGCCCGTGATCCCGAAGGGTTGGAAAAGCCCAAGGCGTTTGTTGTCCTGAATGAGGGTGTGAATGACGACGGGTTGGCCGAGATGTTAAAAGAGCACGTCAAAGATAAGATCGGTAAATGGAAATACCCGCGCTGGATCGAGTGCGTCGATGAGTTGCCAAAGACGGCAACCGGCAACGATGTTCTGGCGGTGATTGCCAAGCATCGGTTCATTGATAAGCCGGGCCCATAAACGTGGTGACAGATGATTTGGGTGATGCGCTTCAAGACGCGTTTTGGCTGACCTGTGATCACCTGTTGATGCGCCACACAAACCCTTGGGAATTAGACGAAGCATTGTGTGCGTGGGGCTATGCCACGGGCCCTTGTGAGGTCATGGACCACCTTGGGCTACATATCGTCTTGGAACGACGCGCGGGCGCTGGATCACCTATACTAAGACGCATGGTGGCCGAGGGGCGGATCGGTAAAATAGGTGGCGTAGGGCATTACCGCTATCCCGGTGGCGGTGGTGCAGTCATTGACCCTTTGATCGAAGATCTGATCCTTGAAGAAGCGTACTTTGCCAAACAAATGCGCACAGCAATGGATGATGATACTTTGGTGAAACATCTCAACGCGGCATTGGCACAATCGATTGAAGATGCTGTTTCAAACGGCGCAGATCGAGGGGCCGTGATCGCCTTAGCAATTGAATGCCTGCACTTCCCTGCCGCCAAAATCGGAACCCTTTAACCAACAAAAAAGGGGCCGCGAAAACGCAGCCCCCTTATAATCTCGTTACACTATCTTATGACCAAGCAACGCGCTCTGGGCGGAACTCGAACGAGATGTGCATGTCACCACCAACAATACCTTCGCGGGTGTTGTTGTATAGGGAACGCCAGTACGGCTGGATCGTAACGCCTTCACCTTGAACAATCGCTTGGCCTTTGGCCATCAATGCGCGACGTGCTTCTAGATCAGGTGTTGCAAGCGCTTCGGCAAGGATGCCGTCAAACTCAGCGTTGGACCAACCAAATTCGTTCCATGCCTCATCAGAGCGATAAGCCAAAGCCCAAACCTGAACGCCCAAAGGACGGTGGTTCCAGTTGGTGCAAGAGAACGGATATTTCGCCCAGTCATTCCAGAATGTAGAGCCCGGTAGAATGGTCCGTTTCACTTTGATGCCAGCATCACGCAATTGCGCAGCTACAGCATCGGTTGTGTCCTTGCGGTACGCGTCATCGATCGAAATCAACTCGTGCTCATAGTCGCCCATGCCTGCTTCATCCATCAGGGCCTTGGCCGCAACTGGATCATACTTGCGTGGTGGCAGTTCTGCGTACTCAGGGTGCACAGGACCAACGTGGTGGTTTTCAGCAGTTACGCCGCGACCAGCAATGCCTAGCTCAAGCAAGATTTCGTTGTCGACAGCCATAGCAATCGCCTGACGAACGCGTTTGTCCGCATACGGTTTCTTGCCATCAACTTCGGCCAATTGGTTTGGACGCACAACAACAGTTGCACCTGTCACAACGTCGTTGGTGTTCCAGCCATCGAGCGTATCAAAGATATCAACAAATTCGCCGTTCATCTCATAGGTCATGTCGATTTCGTCAGCTTCTGCTGCCGCAACCCATGCTGATGGATCAGTGCCGTAATCGATGTATTCGATACGGTCCATGTATGCGCCGTTGCCAGCGTTCCACCATGCGTGATCTTCGTTGCGAACCAAGACAGCCTTAACGCCAACTTCCAATGACTCTGGAAGATATGGGCCAGTACCAACTGGATTGCTAAGCGCAGTTTCAGCTGTGTAGGACGCTGGAACAATCGCCGCTGGATAATCAGCCATACCTGGGATCAACGAAATGTCAGCCGCTGGTAGGTTCAAACGTACGGTGTGTGAATCAACAACTTCGATCGCGCCTTCAAGGGCTTGCTCAGTGTCGGCATCAATCAGCGTCGCGAAACGACCAGCCATCGAGTTGCCTTCAAGGCTCTTGTCACACCAGCCGGTGATGTTGCGTGCAACGTCTTCAGCGGTAAAGTCAGAACCGTCATTCCATTTAACGCCTTTGCGGACGTTTAATGTATAGGTTTTAGCGTCGGCTGAGATTTCCCAGCTCTCTAGCAGGCGGCCTTCAAAGGTACCATCGTTCTCGTAGTGAACAAGATACTCAAGCCAACCACGTGAGAAGTTGGCGATTTGGGACCAGTCATATGTGCGTGGATCTTTTAGTCCGCGTACTTCTGTTTGGTAACGCAGCG
>Ga0257120_1001853_pt1 | contig 13409 bp, 12 predicted proteins | sample SI106_10metaG_FD_190153 | JGI IMG/M metagenome (GOLD analysis project Ga0257120, IMG submission 190153) | Marine microbial communities from Saanich Inlet, British Columbia, Canada - SI106_10 | ecosystem: Environmental > Aquatic > Marine > Inlet | place: Canada: British Columbia | collected... | reverse complement strand
TGAATGAATATAACATATATGCGGCGCGTTATTTTGAATGTGGATTCCTTTTGCGGGTCCAGATTCTGAAGAAATAATTAAATCGTATTGCTCTTTTAATTTTAAAGAACGAATACCTGTAGGGTATAAAGGGAAGATTTTTTGATAGTATTTTCTTAAAAGGGGAGTATTTAAAATAGATGTATAAATTTTATGATTTTTAAGAGAATCACCATATATTTTTTCGTCGTAAAACAACGTATAAATATCTGCATTAGGATACAGTTTTAAAAGAGATTCTACTACTTTTTCTCCCCCTCTTTTTGTGATAAACCAATAGTGGATAATTGCAATTTTCATATCTTCTTATGTAACTTTTTCTTTGTAAAAGAAAAAAGAAAAATAGTTGACAAATATATAAAGATAAATACGAACATTCCTGCTCTCAAAAAATTAAAAACTAATAAAAAAACGTTAGAAAAAACAATGGCGATAAGCAATGGTTTTAAATAATGATTCAAACGACAATAATAAAATAAAGTTTTTTGAATTGCACCTAAAAAAAACATTGCAAACAAAGAAAACCAACCAAAATCTAAATACAAACCACCAAAAAAAGTAATATAAGTAACTCTTCTTGTTGGGTTCATTAAAGATTCTAAAGGAATATTGGTGAGATTTAATTTATTCAATAATTTAACAACAATAAATCCATTGTACATTCCTTTTCTTTTAAAAGGTGCTATTTTTTGTATCTGATCAAACTCATACACGCCATGCAGAATGTATTGACCAGCGTGAAGTAAAGTAAATGTAATATTACCAATCCAAGAATTTTTGTTCTGTATTAAAAATTCTTTTGTCTCTAATTTCAAAGGCAATAAATCGTTATAAGGAGCTATATAAATTTTTTCTAAAAACTCTTTTTTTTGATTTTGCTGAATTCTTTCTTTGAGTATAAAGTTGGAGATAAAAACGGTAAAAACAACACCTAAAACTGTTATTAAAATTGTTTTTTTTGTGAGTAATTTTGAAAAATTATAGATACATATTATTGTAATTAGAATACCAATAGGTTCAAAAATTAATCTTCTAGAGCCTCTTAAAGTACCTTCTATTATTGGAATTAAAAACAACAAAAGACATAAAAAAAGTAGTTTTTTATTACTTCTTTTTTCAACTACATAAAATAAGTAGGGAACAAAATATAAAAATCTAAAAACACTTAATAATCCTAAAGTAATCGAAAATTTGTCTTCTTGTGCAAGGTTGTATTTGTTGGTTGAAATACTATTAAAAAAAGAAACTTCTCTAATAAAAAATAAATCGATATATCTTATTACAAAAGAGAAAAGAAGTAATCCTATAACGACATATATAAACTCTTCTGATTTTTTTGAGATTGTGTTAGAATGCGTTTTCTTTTTAAAAAGAAGATCTGTTGAAAAATATCCTAAAATTAATGTGATATAGTTTAACAGGATAAACCAAATAGTTTTTGAAGATAGTGGATTTATTATATTTACAGGAGTAAGAATGTAAAAAGAACACCAAATTAAAATCCCAATGCATAAAGATTTTAAAAACAGCATGTTTCTTTGTTTTCCTTCACTAAAAAACTTATTTAACCACATTAAAAATTGTTTTTTATATACTTTTTTAAAAGTAATTTATGATACCCTATAATTATTATTGCTGTAAATAGAATAGTTAACTATAAAGGCAAATAAAATGATGCCCCATTGTCTATTTAAAATACTTTCTGTTAAACAAAAAAACAATAAAACGACCCATGAAAAAAGTAAAACACTGTTTTTATTTAAAATACATTGTTTTATCAATTTAAAAACAAATAAAAGTAGCGTAAAAAAGATAATAATTCCGTGATGTAAAATAAATTGTAAATATTGATTGTGTGCATTTAAACCAATAAGTTCTTTTTTAGTATAATTATTATTAAGTATTTCTTGAATATCTCCAATACCATAACCTAAAAGAGGAGATTGGTAAATTAAATCCAATACAGAACCCCAAACTTGTTGTCTAAATGAAACTCCAAAAAAAGGTTTTTCTTTTGTAGCAATATTTAAAAGATCATAATAAGTATACATAATTTTATCTCTAACATAATTGTTTGAGAAACCAATAATAATGAGAAGAGACATTAAAATTCCTCCTAAAACTAGAATTTTATTTTTATTTTTTTGCGCTTTCATTTTTTTAAATAAAAAGAGAGGAAGAATAATAATCCCTAAAAGTATTGCCATTCTAGATCCTAAAAGAATTAAAAAGAGATACAAAATAGGAAGTATATATACGCTTTTTTTGTTCGCTCCGTTTTCTATTCTGCCAGCAAGTGTTGCAAAAATGCTTATTAAAATAAACATAGACATGTAAATGTGATGTGGTATATATTTTACCAATAATGCTACGGCTCTGCCATAATCGTAACGAGCATCAAGAAAAATAATGTCATATAAAAACCGAATAGAGCCGTATGTTAATATGGTTAAAACACCATAAAGCAAAAATTTAAAAACGGTATTCTGATTCAGTTGTATTTTCTTACTTGTTGGGTAAGAAAAGCATATTGGAAATAGTACAAAAGAAGCATAAAGCAATAATTTTGTTCCTGCTTCTTGTTTGTTATTACTTAAAATGAAGGAAATAAATTGCGCTAAAAAAAAAGCAAACGAAGTTATATATAATGTTAAACCTTTAAAATTTCCTTTGATAATTGTTTTGTACAAGAAAAAGGTAGTAATAATAATAACTACAAAAGAGTTTGTATTAATTGTAATTGATAAAGAGAAAAGGATTGCACCTAATAAAACCTCTTCTAGCTTAAAAGAATTTAAGTAATTATTCATTTTTCTGTAAAAAAGTAATTTTTAGAATACTTCTTTGATCTCTATTTACAATCTTAAATGCGCAAATAATCATAAATATAATTGTTATTAAAAAAAATAAAATCATAGAGCTTCCATTTTCATAAAAAGGCATTACAAGTATTTTAAAAACCCAAAAAACCATGATATAGTAAATGAAATTATTAACAGCATATTTTTTAATTAGGATGTGAATTATATATACAAAAAGAGCAAAAAATATTGGAAGAACAATAATTCCAACATCGCCAAAATTAACAAAAGCTTCTCCAAGATATGTAGATCGCATTCCTCCAAAATCATCAGGATTTTGGTTGGAAATTATAGAGGTATATCTCATATAATTATAATTTGCTTTTAAAGCATTTATTTTGGTTGGAATAAAACTAAAAAAACCTGCAATATATGTTTTTCCAAATAAGAAGCTATTATTTCCTTCGTTAAAGAAAAAAAGAACTCTGGTTAGTTCTCTTACTGAAACAAAAAAAGATGTAGACAAAGTCATTAATGTGTGTTCTAATGAAATTTCTCCTTTTATAATCTCTGAAAAATTTCTAGAAACACCTACCAAAAAAATTAAAAAAGAACTTGTTAAAACGAGTTTTATAAGGTGTCTTTTGTATATTAAGTAAGCAACTATAGATATAAATAAAGGATAATAAAATTGTCCTCTTTTTGCTGTAAAAAATAACGTTATTATTAAAAACAACATTTTTAAAAACTTCTTGTTTTTTAACAACTTAAAAAAAGAAATTCTTTTAAATGAAAATAAAAAATAATTTATCTGCAAGAATAAAATAGTAGATAACCCATTAATTGAGAGTGTATAAAAAGGCCTATATGGAATAAAATCGGTTAATCGATCTTGAAAATATTTAGAAATAAATGTTTTATCTTCAAAAACAGGAATATAAATATTTATAAAAACTAAATAAAGCGGAATTGAAACAAGAATAATTACAATCCAAGAAACATCAGCTACAAATAAATTTTTTATACCTTCGTTTTTTGATTTTTTTAAATTGTATTCTTTAAAAAAAAAGGGAAGAATTGCAAAGAGTAACACACAGATGTAAAAACCTGTTTTTAAATATAAAATACTTTTATCAATATGGGCAACGCTTTCAAATTTAACCCATCTTGAACTATATAAAATTGAGCTTTCTCCAATATAAATTCCAATCATTATATAGAACAAGGTAACCGAACACAGGCTAATTATTTTTTTAGCTCCTAAAAGATAATTGAAAATAATATATGTAAGAAAAGCTATAATCATTTTACGAAAGAATTGTTTCTATACATTTAGAAAATGCTTGAATGTTCTCTTGAGTCATTACCTTCTTTTTAGTATCCATTTTTGCAACATTAAACTCAAAAGGATATGATTTCTCATTCAATGCATTTAGATAATATGCTAAGCGTTCATCGTAGTTTTCAAAAGTATCATCTAAATTATAATTTTCTTTATTTACTTGTTTTAAAACTTCCTGCAATTGTGTGTATGAGTCAACCTTAAATGTTAAACCAGTATCATTATAAAAAACATTTCCAAGTAAAATCGCTGGCTTTTTAATCATTAATGATTCTAAACCAACCGTACTTGATAAATTAATAGTTCCAATACTATCTTTAATTAAATGAAACATACTTTCTCTGTAAGAGATCAATTTAATATTTGGATGTTTTTTTAATTCTTTATAGAATTCGAAATTATTTTGTCCTAAAGCACTTTTATGTTCTTTTACATACAAATAAGTATCAATAGGTAATAGTTTGCTAATATTAATAATACATTCTTTTTGATTTACATAAAAAGGAGATAATATTAAAGTACTTGCTTCTGGTTGCATGTGCAAAGGAAATATAAAGTACTTATCTTTTTTATTTACTGTGTCAAAAATAGTATTGTGTACCAATTCTATCTTTTTAGCAGTCACTATTTTTTTTACTTTAAAAAGACTTAATTCAAAAGGACTTCTTGTAAAGAAATCGTAACGATGCTTTTTAGATAGATAGAATTTTTTAAATCGAATAAAGAACTCTTTAATAAAAATAGGTTCAAATTTAGAAGAATTAATAGCGTTTACCATATAACTTGGTTGCTTAGGATTCTTTAAAAATGTATGGATCGGTGTATACATTTCTGAAGTAACTTTTTTTGATTTAAAGTTTTTATACAATTCTAAAACTTCGTCAAAAGTGTTTTTGTTATCAAAAGAAATTGCAGTTCTGTTTGCTAATCGAATTCCGTAAAAAGAAATATGTTTTACGTTAAATTTTTTACTTACTTGAAAAGAAATTAAGTTGTATGTGTATGCAATTCCTGTTGTAAAATAATGAGAAACATTTTCACTAAAAACCGATTCAAAAAATAAATAAGTGTAGACTAACAGTTTTTTTTGAAAATCTCTATCTTTATTAATTAAATATCTGTCGGATCCATAGATATTAAAATTATCATATTCTGAAGAAATTCTTTGTAATTCTTTCTCAATATCGATGGTTTGTTTATCTAGTTTATCAAAAAAATGAAGTCTGTTTTTAGAGGATAAGTTATTCGCTTCTTTTTTCCACCTATTTCCCTCTGTGATAAACAAAATCTCTTTTTTTGTTGTATCAAAAGTTGGCAGTGCTTTCACTGTCTCTATAAACAATGGAGCTTCATCATTAATGACATCAAATACGATCATAAATCTTACGCTTGCTATAAATTAATTTTAATAAAAATAGTGTAAAAAATGAAACTAATGTTGCTAATGATGCTCCAAAAAGACCATTATTAGGAATTAAATATAAGTTTAAAACAATGTTTAAACTCATTGAAAATAAGGATATTTTTAGTAATAAAGTATCTTTTTTCTTTATATACAAATCGTAATGATATGCATAAGACATTAATAAAAAAAAAATACCGATTAAAAGCACGTTAAATGTTTCAATATTTGTTAGAAATGATGGTTTATCTAAAAAACCAAATAATATAGGTGTTATAAAATAGCTTAAAACAATTAATACAATTGAAGCGATTAAAATAGATTTTTTAAATTTGTTGAAAAGCTCTTTATATGCCGATTTCTCTGGAAATAATTGTATCATCTTTGGATAGATTACCATAATAACAGCGCTAAAAATAAAAACATCTATTGCGTTTACAAACTGAGAATAAGCGGAATAAACTCCAACCATTTTTTTGCCATAAAATAAGTCAATCATATATCTGTCGGAAAACTGAATTACTAAAAAAGATAATGAACTGATAAAGAAAATACTCGAGTTTTTTACGCCTTTAAGAATCCAATCATAATTAGGTTTGTAAAATTTAAAGGTTTTTATAAAGATAATTCTTTTTAAATAAATAGTGGATAAAACCAAAGAAACCCATGAACAAAATGCCCAAATTAAAAGATATTTTAATAAATCTAGTTCGTTTTTTAAAACAAAAAAATCAAAGAGAACTACCCAAATCCATAATCCGGATTTCATAAAAAAAAATAGGTTTGCAGAATTTGATTTTTCTAGCGTAGTATATAATCGAAATAATTCTTGTCCTAAATGTTCCGAAATTATCAATAGCAAAACAATTAAAAAATATTTAATATTAATAAAATCGAAATAAAAGATAATGCTTAAAGTTACAGGAAGTACAAAGCTGTAAACAATAAGATGAAAAAAAAATTGATTTCTTATTTTCTCAATAACTTTTTTTTTTGATTTTAGAATTTCTCTTGTATTAAACACGTAATAATCAAAACCAACCAAATATATTATTAACGAGACCGAACTAGTAATAATGCCATATTCGCCAAGAAAATACTCGTCTTCGGCATACTTTCCTAAAAGAAAAATAAAAATAAATTTAGATAGAAGCGTTATGCCTCTTAACGTAATATTTATAAAACTTTTAGAAATAAATTTATTCATTGATCATATGTATATACAATGGTTGACCTCTTTCCACATCTACAGAGAATGTTTTTCCTAATATTTTATCATAATATTTAGGATGCAAACCATATCCTGGTCTGATGGAACGGATATTTTTTTTTGTAATAATTTCTCCTTTTTTTACATGTTCGCAAACAAATAAAGATCGAGCAAATTTTTTATTGTTTTTTACTTTTTCAGAAATCTCATAAGAGACTGTTCCCAATAGTTTTTCGGTATCTCTTACTTTAGAAACCATTTCTGTAAATTCAGAAACATCCAAAGAAAAATCTACATCAGGTCCGCCAATAGATTTGTCTAAAATAAAATGTTTTTCAATAACTTTTGCGCCTAAAGTAACTGCAACAGTTGGTGCTAAAGAACCGTATGTATGATCGCTAAAACCAACTTCAACATCAAAACGTTGTTTTAAATCGGGAATCGTATTTAGGTTTGCTAATTCTAAAGGAGCTGGATAAGACGAAGTACATTTTAACAATATAATCTCATTGTTTCCTGCTTTTCTGCAAGTATCAACAGCTAATTGAACATCCACTTCTTCAGCAATTCCAGTAGAGATAATAATGGGTTTTCCTTTGGAAGCTGTATAAGCAATTAAAGGAATGTCTTGAATTTCGAAAGACGCAATTTTGTAGGCTGGAACGTTTAGTTCTTCTAAAAAATCAACCGCAGTAAAATCAAAGGGTGAAGAAAAACAAATTAAATTTTCTTCTTTTGCTACTTCAAATAATTTTTGATGCCATTCCCAAGGGGTGTATGCTTCTCCGTAAAGTTCATATAAAGTTTTACCGTCCCAAAGTGTTCCACCTTCAATTTTAAAATGAGCGTTATCACAATCTATGGTTAACGTATCTGGCGTATATGTTTGTAATTTAATAGCATCTGCGCCCGTTTTTTTAGCGGCTCTAATTGTTTCAATAGCAACGTCTATATTTCCATTATGATTTGCTGATAATTCAGCAATAATAAAACACGGATTATTACCGCCGATGAAACTATTTCCTATCTTCATTCTTAAATTTTTTTCCAACTTTAAAAATACAGTTTTCTGTTCTAATTCTATCCAATTTTATAAAACCTTTCCCTGTTTTTACAATAATTTCTGAGTTTACTTGTACAATTTCCCCAGCTTGAATACTTGCATTGCTTTTATAATCTATTATTGAAATTTTATCAATGATGATTTTTTGACCTTCATAAAACGTAAAAGCTCCAGGATAAGGGTGTGCTTGTGCTCGTATCCAATTTCTAATTGTCTCTTCGTTCCAAGTCCAATTAATTTCTCCGTCTACAGAAGTTCTTTTACCAAAATAAGAAGCATTTGCTTCAATTTGTTCTGTTAAAGTTAATTGATTTGATTCTACCTTTTCTAATACATTTTCTATCAAAGGGAAATATTCTTTAGCATACTTTTCTAACAATATTCCGCCAGTATCATTCTCTTCAATTGGGATTTCGATTTGAGCTATAATTTTTCCTGTATCGCAACCAGAATTTATGAAGTGCGCGGTAATTCCCGTCTTTTTTTTGCCTTTTATAATTGCCCAAACATGAGGTGTTCTGCCTCTAAATTTTGGCAATAATGATCCATGAATATTGAATGTTATTTTATTGGAATGGTTAAAAATATCTTCTTCTATTAAGAATAAATAATTAATGGATACGATAACATCTACAGAAATGTCTTTAATGAATTTATAACCAGCGCCATTTCTTGGATTTCCAGCAAAAACAGGAATGTTCCTTTCTTTTGAAAATTGAATAATATCTACTGATTTTTTATCGGTTAAAATAAATTGTATTTCATATACTTTATGAATTTTTAACAACGTATCAAAGCCTAAACCACCACTACATAAAACGCCTAATATTAACATAAGCTCGAAATTAATTTATGGTATCGTTCTTTAATATTTTTGTCAAATATGCTTTTTTGAGCATTTATAAACTGTTGGAAATCTGATTTAAAAAACGAGTCTAATTCTCTTTCAAAACAATCTACACTAAAATCTTTCATGTTTCCCAATTCAAAAATTGCTTTTTTCTCTGTGAAACCTTGGTATATTTTCTTCTGATTATCAACATAAAAACCGCTTAAAATGGGCATTTTAACACAACAAAGTTCATATAAAATAGTACTTGCAGGAGCAATTGCAAAATTAGAATCAATCATAATTCTCGACAATTTTTTCTCTGACAAATTCTGATAAATTTTAATAATATCTTTGTTTAAACGCTGTATTTCTTTGTGTACATATGCGCCGCCTAATACAATATGTATTTTTTTAACCTGTTCTATTTTTAATAAAGCTTTCGCTGCCTTTAATGTTAAATTATAAGGATCTGCACCACCAAAACAAACAAAAGCAGTATCTAATTGTTGTAAAGTATTTTGTTTTGTTGAAAGTTCTAAAAAAGTTGGACGTAATAAAGCATAATTTGTCCCTAGTGCAAATTTTGTGTACGATTCACAAGAAAAATCTTCTTTAGAAATACTTGGCGAATGGTTGATAACAATGTCTGCAAATAGATGTTCAGAAGCTAAATCGTCTATGTAAATGAATTTAAAACCGTGTTCTTTTATTTTTTTTTGATAGCTTGAATTAAATTGATATCCGTCTGCAATTAATAAATATCTGTTTGAATCAAATTCTTTAGAAATCCAGTTGGACTCTTCATTTATAGTAATTTGATTTGGGATTGTTTTTTTTTGATAGCTTTCAGGAATAACGTTTATTGCAGAACTTTCTGAAGTAAGAAAAGTAAATGTAAAATGCTCTTTCAACATTTCTACCAAACTGAATAACCGATATAAATGCCCTAAGCCTATTGCTGAATTTCCATCAGCTCTAAAAAGAATTTCCTTTTGCATCTATCAATAATTTATATTTCAATTCAGCTAATTTCCAGTCTGTTTCGGTGTCAATATCTTGAGCTTCTAATTCATTTATTTCTATACAACCAGTATTATTCGTCCAGAGTTTTTGTTTTTTAATAAAAGCACTAACATTTAAGGCATAAAATTGACCTGCATCATGGAATGAAGACTCTAAGTCTTGCGATCTTACATTCATTTTTGATACATCAATCATATCAACTTTATCTTCTTTATTAATTTTCATGGCTCTTTGGATAGGAAAACCATATTTTAAAACAGAAAAAACAGAATCTAATTTATCATTTTTTAATTTCTTAAATGCTTTAACTAATAAATTACTAGATACAAATGGCGCAGTCGGATAAATACAAACACAATAGTCGAATGTTTTTTCTTGTCTTTTGTAGGTTTCTAAAACTTCTTTTATAACGTCTACAGTTGTAGCATAATCGTTTGAATTTTTATCACTTCTTAAAAAAGGTACTTTTGCTCCGTATTTAAAAGCAATCTCTCTTATTTCATCATCATCTGTAGACACCATTACTTCATCAAAAAGGTTACTTTTTAAGGCCGCTTCAATAGAATAGGCAATAATAGGTTTTCCCAAAAAAGGCTTTATGTTTTTTCTTGGAATACGTTTACTGCCTCCTCTTGCGGATATTATTGCTAGTTTACTCATTTAAAAGAGAGTATTTTTTCGATCACGAAGTCTTGTTCTTCGTTGGTTAATGAAGGAAACATCGGTAAACTTATACATTTTGAATAATAATTTTCAGAATTACTTAATTCAGCTTTGTCGTAACCTATTTTTTGATAATAGGGCAATGTATGAACAGGAATATAGTGTATTTGAGCAAAAATATTATTACTTCTTAAAAAATCATACAATCCTTTTCTATCTTCAACTTCAATTACAAATAAATGGTGCGCGTTATAATGTCCTTCCTTTAAAGACTGGTATTTAACCTTATTTTTAAAAGCTTCTTTATATGTTTTAGCAATTTCATTTCTTCTCGCTACCCCTTTATCATTTTTAGCTAATTGAGTTATTCCTAAAGCAGATTGAATATCCGTTAATCTATAATTGAAGCCAAGTTCTTGCATTTCGTAAAACCATCCACCATGATTATCTTGCATATTATCCTTAGTAATTCCATGTGACCTTAATAATAAAAGCTTCTTATATAATGCTTCAGAGTTAGTCGTGATCATACCACCTTCACCACAAGCAATGTGTTTTACAGGATGAAATGAAAATACCCCTATATCTGCATAATTGCCATTTCCACATCGTTGCTTTATCCCTTTAGTATCTATAAAGTAACCACCTGGAGCATGACAAGCATCTTCAATTAACCAAAGGTTGTGTTCATTTGCCAAACAACGAAAATCCTCTAAGTTAACTGGAAGTCCAGCGAAGTCAACCGGTATGATTCCTTTAAAAAACCCTTTAGGCTTACTTTCTAATAATTCTCTAACACTCTCCAGGGATAATAAATAAGTATCAGAATCTATGTCTGCAAACCATACTTCAGCACCTGCAAACCGAACACAATTAGCAGATGCAGCAAAAGTAATAGGTGTTGTAATAACTCTATCTCCTTTTTCTAACCCTAAAGAAAGTACAGATAAATGAAGTCCTGAGGTTGCATTATTAACGGCAACTGCATAATTAGCGCCAATGTAGTCTGCAAATTTATTTTCAAATTCGGTAACTTTTGGGCCTTGAGTAAGAAAATCTGCCTTCAGTGTTCTAACAACAGCGTCAATATCTTCTTTCCCTATGGATTGCCTTCCGTATGGTATCAATTTAGTATTCATTAGGCTTCAAAACTATCATCAACATGTTCTTTTATTAAAACTCTTAAACTATCAACAGTTTCCCATTCTTGGTTATCCCCTGAATTATAACTAAATCCTGAAGGAACTTTTTGTGCTTTAAATGTTTTTAAATAATCGTCTAATTTCCACATGTGTGTGGAAGGTAAAATGGTATAATACTTACCTAAATCATAGGTGTAAAAAGAATCCGATGAAGTAATCATCTCCTCATGAACCTTTTCACCTGGTCTAATACCAACAATTGGTTTACTACATTTTGGCCCAATAGCTTCTGCAACATCCATAATTTTATAGGATGGTATTTTGGGTACAAATAATTCACCCCCCCAAGCATGTTCTAAAGCATGCATCACCATATTTACTCCACCTTGAAGTGATATGTTAAAACGTGTCATATTAGGGTCTGTTATCGGGAGACTATCATTATTTTTCTTTTTGCTAATAAAAAAAGGAATTACTGAACCATTAGATCCCATAACATTACCATAACGAACCACTGAAAATCTAATCGCCTTTTCTCCTTTTATATTATTTGCTGCAATAAAAAGTTTGTCAGAGGTTAATTTTGTCGCTCCATACAAATTAATTGGTGCACACGCTTTATCAGTTGATAGAGCCACCACACGTTCTACATTTGTCTTCAAACAAGCATCTACCACATTTTCTGCACCACCGATATTTGTTTTTATACACTCATCTGGATTATATTCTGCAATATGCACATGCTTCATAGCTGCTGCGTGTATTACATAATCTATATTTTGAAAGGCTCTACATAAGCGATCTCTGTCTCTAACATCCCCAATAAAAAACCGTATTTGAGGATATTTTTCAATTGTAAATTCTTGAGCCATTTGAAATTGTTTCTGCTCATCTCTAGAAAAAATAACCAATTTTTTTGTCTCTGGGTATTTATTTAAAATATGTTTTGTCAATGCTTTTCCTAAAGAACCCGTTCCTCCGGTAATTAATAATGACTTTCCATTTAAATCTAGCATGTTTTTATTTTTTTTAAATTAATGAAAAAATTTAATACCAATAATATTCTCTTTTTACTCAAAAATAAGATTTTTAAATCTTTTTAATTCCTTATCCTTTTCTGCTAAAACTATCTCTTCCTTATTTAATTTCCAATCAATGTCTAATTCTTTATCATTATAAACAACGCCACCTTCCGATTCTTTATTGTAATAATGATCACATTTATAAGCAAAAATAGTGTCATCTTCTAATACAGAAAACCCATGAGCAAAACCTTTTGGAACAAACAATTGCTTATTATTTTCACCTGATAATTCTATTGAAAAATGCTTACCAAAAGTAGGTGAATCTTTTCTTAAATCTACCGCAACATCTAACACTCTACCTTTTATAACTCGCGTTAATTTTGCTTGGGCAAATTCTCCTTTTTGCAAATGCAACCCTCTTATCACCCCTCGCTGAGAAATTGATTGATTATCTTGGACAAAATTAACTTTTAAACCTGTTTTCTTCTCAAATTTTTTTTGATTAAAACTTTCAAAAAAACAACCTCTTTCATCACTGAAAATTTGTGGTTCTATGATAAAACAACCTTTTAATTCTGTTTCTGAAACCTTCATTATAACTTCATTAAATTTTCTCCGTAACCACTTTTTAATAAAGGAGCCGCTAATTTATATACTTGTTCTTTTGTAATAAAGTCACTTCGATAAGCCGCTTCTTCTATAGAACCTATTTTCAAGCCTTGCCGCTCTTCGATGGCTTGAACAAACTGACCTGCTTGCATCAAAGAATTAAAAGTGCCCGTATCTAACCAAGCAGTGCCACTATCTAAAACTTTAACAGACAACTTTTCTTTTTTTAAATAAAAATTATTAATCTCCGTAATTTCT
>Ga0257120_1001845_pt1 | contig 13451 bp, 14 predicted proteins | sample SI106_10metaG_FD_190153 | JGI IMG/M metagenome (GOLD analysis project Ga0257120, IMG submission 190153) | Marine microbial communities from Saanich Inlet, British Columbia, Canada - SI106_10 | ecosystem: Environmental > Aquatic > Marine > Inlet | place: Canada: British Columbia | collected... | reverse complement strand
CAGCAAATTACCATTTTGCACGTGCTTAAAAAGTAAGATCAAATTGATCCTTTTAAAAATCACCGGTCAAACAGAACTTCTTTAACCAATGCAAGTTAAAAACACAAAGTATGGTGCAGCTTTTTTTGGATAAATAATCGTCTTTAATTGACATGAGATATATATCGACATTCCTTTTTGCACTAGTATTAATTATTGGACAAGCAGCAAATGCTCAGGTTTCCAGTGAATCTAAGGTTCGAATCGAATTTATCAATGGATATTGGCTGATAGACTTTAAGACAGATAATCAAACCGCGATGCAGGCTTTGAAAAAGTTCGATCCAAAGTTTGATCCTTCCGCACTGGGAGTTGATGGAGTAGAAAAAAAGTATCGAGCCTATCTGAAAAAGAGATTTCAATTGCAAATTGATACGGCAGTCATTGAGGTTAAGCTTATTAGCGTTGAAATTAACAGTGTAAGGGCGAATGCTCAGTATATATCCGCAAGATTTAAGTCCACTGGAGAAGTCGCTACTATAAAGTCGAACGCATTTTCTGAGTTGGAACATCATCAACACAAGCTGATTTTCTTGATTGGTGAAGAAAAGCACGTGAGTTGGCTTTCGGAGGGAAATGGCTACTCAAAGGTGATTGATCTGCCTGAAGAATCTATTGAGCTGAAGTAAGAATTTCAGTTTCTTAGTGTTGATTATTTACAGCACTTTTTCTTTTGTTGCCTATGCTGGCCTGTTAAGCTTTGGTAATGTGCTCAGAGGATTTTTCGCCTCGCTGTTCTCAATGGTTTTGTATCTGATCGCCTCCTTTTCCTTCGCCTATCTTATTGTTTGGATCAGGCATTAGATTTGGTAAGAGCATCCGCGAACATTTCGGCTGAAGATTGTTCAAATCGAAGCCAAAGTTCTGGCTCAATAAGTTCCAATTCTGAAATGCATAATTCATCTTGGTTGTTCCATATCATGTCCACCCGGCCGTAGGTCGGAGTAGATTCTATAGCTTGCATCGCTCGTTCTGCATACTCAATTTCCAATTGATTAGGCATATACACTTCCACACGTCCGCCAAAATCATCTTGGACTCTAAACTCACCTTCTTTGGCAAATTTTCGGATGGCATGACTGTATTTGCCTCCAAAGCAAACCAAGGTGATTTCTCCTTTTGTTAGAATGTTGTGTTGAAATTCTTGTAAAATCATCGATTCCGACTGCACTAGTTTTTGAAACGTAGGGTCATAGTCTTTCGCCTTTTCTTTTTGGATTCTAAAGGTGTGGCGACCGCCTCCAGAAACGGCTGGTTTGATAACCAATTCATCCCATCCAAGCTCGTCAGTGAGGGCAAGGAACGAAGTTGAAGTTACTTTTTCTACCAAACGCGTTGGCGGAATCGAGATTCCCTGACTTTCTAAATCTAGCAAGTAGTTTTTATCTAAATTCCATAAAATAGTTTCCAATGGATTGACCAACTGCGACAGCTTCGAAACACGATTGAGCCAACTAGAATATTGTTCAATCCTGGAGGAATAATTCCAGGTGGCTCGAACAACGACATGTTCGGCTAAACTCCAGTCAAATTCATCACTGTCCCAAGCGGATCGAACTGCGGTGCAATTCCGCTTCTTGAGCGCCTCGATTAACAATTGATCTTCTTTCAGAACTTGCTGCACATACCAATCTGGATTTTCAGGATTCAGGAAATCCAGTTGTGTCGCAATGGCAAAGTGATATCGCTTTTTAGACATAGTGCAATGATAATTGTTAATCATGTGAATAAAGTTTCAGAAATAATTGAAAGTTTAAGAAGTGTGTATATATTTATCTTATGGATTTCAAAACATCAAAAGCAAAATTCATTCAATCTTGGGGTACCCTCGGCAGTAGCTGGGGCATCAACAGAACCATGAGCCAAATACACGCTTTGCTGATTATTAATACAGAGCCTTTGACTACTGAACAGATCATGGAGGAGCTTAAGGTGAGTCGAGGAAATGTAAATATGAATATCCGAGCCTTGATGGAATGGGGACTGGTCAATAAGGAATTAATACCAGGAGAGCGTAAAGAGTATTTCAGCGCTGGTAAAGACATTTGGCAGGTGGCTCGGCAAATCGCGAAGGAAAGAAAGAGAAGAGAAGTAGAGCCAATTTTAGACGTGATCAATCAAGTAAAGAATGCAGAAGGAAAGGGTGCTGAGGTGGATGAGTTTAATAGAATGATTCAAGAGATAGAGGACTTTACTAACAAGGCGGATACGACCCTAGACAAATTCATTCGGTCTGATGAGAACTGGTTTTACAAGACCTTATTGACATTGATGAAGTAAAAAAATTTGAAACCAAAGTTTCAATAAATATTGAAAGTATAGAAACAAAATGAACTTTAATTTAAACATACTAGCCTACAGCATTTACTTCCTAATCACCGCGGTGATTATTGTGAAAGTAGGGTGGATGTTTTGTAAGAATGGCGCTCATTACCTGCATGATTTATTTGTGAACGATAATGACACGGTCGATACACTCTACCGCATGCTATTGTTAGGTTACTATCTCTTAAACTTAGGATATGTTGCAGTTAGCCTAGGTTACTGGCCACACATTGACACGAGCACACAGCTGATTGAGCTCATCACAGAACGAACAGGATTTATAGCAATAGGCTTGGCGCTCATGCACTATATAAACATGGCTTGGGTTCAGCTCGCCAAAAGATTTTTCAAAACCAATTAATTATATCAATCATGGAAACTTTAGAACTAACCAACAACATCGATCAAACCCTGATCATCACTGCTTACCTTATTTACCTGCCTATTGCGCTGGTGCTGACCTATTATGTGGCTCGCACTCTTTTCAAGAATAGTCGAGTCTTCATGGTCGATATTTTCCGAGGGCGCGAGGAAATAGCCAATGCAACCAATCGCTTGTTTGAAATGGGGTTAACCTCATGAATCTGGGTTTCGCCCTGCTTATCTTGAGAATAGAAACGGAGCATCTCGACCTTTTTGGAAAACAAGAAATGATCGAAATATTGAGTCATAAAATCGGTGGCTTCAGTATCTACCTCGGCATCATATTATTCCTTAACCTTTACTTGTTTTTCAGAGGCAAGAGAAAGGTGAGACAGCACCAAGTTTTGACGGATAGAGTTGTAAACGCAGGTTGAGTTAAATCCACTTTTAAAATCTAGAAATAATGACCATCCGAAATTTTATACAAAACCACATTATTGGGATACTCTTAACGGGTCTTGTTTATGGAACAGGCTTTACCATAAAGGAAATCGTAGAGCAAGGATTCGAGTTTAAAAGAGCTTGTTGTAATTCCTGGCGAAGCTCCTTACCTAGGCGCATTTGCCTTTGTCTTTTCTCTTCCCTCTTTCATCATTATGCTAACAACAATTGTCAGAAATAGTGACGAGGTAGATGTGCTCAACAAGCGTCTAAGAATAATGCAAATAGCTCTTAGTCTTATCAAGATACTCATTGTATTCGGAATATCCGATAGCATTCGAGAAGGACTCTTTATAAATGGTTTAGTCCTTGGCTATGCTATCACTGGAACAATAGTGGTGTTCTTTCCATTCAAAACCATTTATCTCAACAGAAACAAAACTCAGAAATAATGAAAGCAAAGAAAATTGTAATAGCAGGTGGGTCTGGTTTTTTAGGTCAAATTTTAACGGAATATTTAACTGATCGAGGAGTGGAAATAGTGGTTTTGACCAGAGGTGCGAATGAACAGAAAAATGGAGCGAATTACGTGAACTGGAATGGTCGAAGCCTAGATGCATGGAGAATGCATTTAGAAGGAGCAGATGCATTGATAAACCTTAGTGGTAAATCTGTGAACTGCCGATACACTAAGAAAAATAAGCAATTGATTTATAATAGCAGATTGGAGAGTACTCGAGTTTTGGGATTGGCGTTGATGAAAGCTAAAAATGGCCCAAAAACATGGATAAACGCGACCGGTGCCACTATTTACAGACATGTAGATAGACCAATGACAGAATCAAATGGCGTGTATGGAGTCGGCTTTACTGTGGATGTCTGTGAAAAATGGGAGCGCATGTTCTTCAGCTTTGATATGCCCCAACTGCGAAAGGTCGCTATGCGAACTACCATAGTACTGGGTAAGGAGGGAGGTGCATTTTTACCGCTTCGGAATTTGGCTAACATGGGATTAGGAGGCAAACATGGTAACGGCAAGCAAATGTTCAGTTGGATTCATGCTTATGATTTCTGCAGAGCGATCGGCTTTGCTATTGAAAACAATGAAGTGAATGGAATAGTGAATTTGGGCGCACCTGAACAAGTGAATAACACTGAGTTAATGAATGAGTTGAGGGATGCAGTTGATGCTCCATTTGCTCTACCAAGTCCAAAATGGTTATTTGAGGTTGGCGCTATGTTTATGGGAACGGAAACAGAGTTGTTACTCAAAAGTAGATGGATAGAGCCCGAAAAATTAAAGGAGGCAGGATTTCACTGGGAGTTCCCCACTTTAGAAAAAGCCCTGGCAGAGTTGTGTGCCAAAGATTTATTCGCTGCTGGTGTTAGCAAGCCATTGGTGGCTCATTAGTCCAAACTATCTAGATAATCTTCAGTAAAATAGTTTGCTGGGAGCTTTAGGTTGAAATTGTAATTCGTGTACTCGTAAGTTTCCAGCAAGCCTTTCTTATCCTCCACTTCGATCAATGTTGCCATGCCGTGGTTGGCATTAACACACAGTTTGACTTTAGAGCCATAGTTCGAAGGAACTTTGATAGTTTTACCCTCCAAGTTATCGGGGTAATTATCAACGTTTGAGTTATACTCAATGAGCACATAAGCCATGACCGAGAATTTTTTAGCAACGTCTAAAGCCGATTCACCGGGCTGAACGGTATAGTCTGTAAAATGGAAATTGTCTGTTTTGGCTGAGATTTCAATTTCTTCTTGACCTCTTCGAACGACTTTTTTGCAAACAAAATCTTCCGGGATTCGCTCATATTGATCGCGGATGATTCCAAAAATAAACTCGCAACCCGCGTTAGAAATAGTGTAGTGATTCAGTCCTCTAAACACTTTACCATGAACATCTAACCAAATATTAGTGTAGGGAAATCCGTTGGGGATATAAAGTGCTTCGGTTTTATTTTGAAGAGGATCAAAAAGCAATCGATGGCGTTTTTCGGTCATTACACCCGCTACCTTGAAAGGCTTTCTCTGGACTACAAAATCAAAATTAGCCTCTTCATACACCTCTATCTTTCTCTCATTTTTATAGCTGTGATAGCTCATGTTCTGAACCTCTGCCCATTGCTTGTAAATGAAATTGAACGTAGAATCACAGTCGCATTCCTGCTGAGCAGAAGCTGTAAAAAAGGACATAAAAAAGGCAACGGACATGGTGAAACGCATGAAGCGAATATAGCCTTTGAACCGTTGCCTAATAGTTTTCAGAATTGGGAATTAACTCTTAAAGCTCTCCGCAATCTTCGATCATAATCTTCTTCGAAGTTTGTCCACTTCTTGAACCTAAAGCTTCTACCGCTTCAACTACATCCAATCCGTTTGTCACGTTACCAAACACAACATGAGCGCCATCTAACCATTCCGTTTTGATAGTGCAAATAAAGAATTGACTTCCATTCGTGTTAGGACCAGCATTGGCCATGCTCAATGTACCTGGACCTTCATGCTTCAACTGAAAATTCTCATCTGGAAAACGATCTCCATAAATCGACTTTCCACCTGTACCGTTGTGGTTCGTAAAATCGCCACCTTGAAGCATGAACTCAGGAATCACTCTGTGAAATCCACTTCCTTTAAAACCATAACCTTTCTCGCCCGTACAAAGCGCTCTAAAGTTTTCTGCAGTTTTTGGAACGACATCAGCTTTTAATTCAAATTCTATTCTGCCAAGCTTTTCGCCATCGGCTGTTACATCAAAAAAACATTTCGGATTTGCCATTTGTCTTAATTTTATTCAGGATGCGAATGTGTTCATTTTAACAGAATTCGAGGCATGGTTGCAAAACGTTTTGCTATTGTTTTGAACTACAGCCCATCAGAGGTTGTTACTTTGCCCTTGGAATGAGGCAACTTTTCGATAAACAAACCGCAACCGATTTAGAATTTGATGTGATCCGGTCACATTTGGCGGAACTATGTCATTCTGCTTCAGCAAAAGATCGGATGAGTGAATTGGCTCCGTTACGAAGGTATGAGGAAGCTATTGTGGCATTAGACCAGGCATCTGAATTGCTTCAGATCAGAGATAACCTGAGTTCCTTTCCTCGCTTAGAATTTGAGGAATTGCATCTTGAAATTCAGCGTTTAGGAATTACGGGCGGTGTAATTGATCTCGATGGCTTTGTTCGGTTGAGAGCAGCCAGTAATTTAATGAATGACGTCCTTCATTTTTTTAAAGGTGAAGAGGAGTTGTTTCCCCAGTTACATGCTCTGGCCAATCAAGCTTATATTACTTCGGGAATTGTGAAGCCGATTGATAAAGTCTTGGATCAACGATTAGAGGTTAGAGACAGTGCTTCATCGGAATTACAGCGGATTCGCGGTTCAATTGGAACTGTTAGGAGGGATATTTCAAAGAACTTTGAAAAGGTCTTACGGAAGCTTAAGCGGGACGGCTATTTGGCAGCCACGAATGAAGCCTACATCAATGATAGAAGGGTTTTAAGTGTGGTTTCTAGTCACAAGAGGCAAGTAGCTGGAAATGTTGTTGGAAACTCCAAATCGGGAAGTTTCACCTATATAGAGCCTCAGGAAAACATGGGACTCAACAATGAGCTAGAAATGCTCTTGGATGACGAACGAACTGAGATTCGCAGAATATTTCTTGCCCTTACAAATGAGATTAGGCAATTATTACCCTTGATTGAGACCTATCAGTCTGTGCTTACAGAGTTCGACTTTATCAATGCCAAGGTGAGGTTAGGACAAAAGATGGATGCGAGGCGCCCAGCAATAGAAAATGAGTCCTTTCTAGAATTAATTAACGCCTACCATCCGCTACTTCTACTTTCCAATAAAAATGAAGGACTAAAGACAATTCCGCAAAGCATGTATTTGGATAAGTTTTGCCGAATGATGGTTATTTCTGGTCCTAATGCGGGTGGTAAATCCATCACATTAAAAACGGTCGGCTTACTTCAAATAATGATTCAGGCTGGACTTTTAGTCCCAGCGGATGAATCAAGCAAATTTGGATGGTTTCACTATGTGCTTTCGGATATTGGAGATAATCAGAGTATAGCCAATCAGCTAAGCACATATAGTTATCGCTTGAAGAGAATGAAGTTCTTTTTGGAGGTAGCAAATAAGCGTTCGTTGTTGCTCTTAGATGAATTTGGAACTGGTTCGGACCCAGATTTGGGTGGGGCTTTAGCAGAAGTGTTTTTTGAAACGATTTACAACCGTAGGAGCTTTGGAATCATCACGACTCACTATGCGAACATTAAGCTCAAAGCTGCCAGATTAAGGAACGCACAAAATGCAAGCATGCTTTTTGACAGTGAGTCCTTAGAGCCATTGTATCAATTATCTGTCGGCCAGCCAGGGTCATCGTTTACATTTGAAGTTGCTCAAATCAATGGAATTCCTCAAGAGATTATTGAAGAAGCAAAAACGAGACTCGATGCCAACAAGGTTGAGATGGACAAGCTCATTGCCACACTGCAAAAAGAGAAGTCCGAAATTGAACTGCTTAACAAAGTGTCAAAAGAGGCAGAGGCATCAGCACTGGAAGCAAAAGAGGAGTCAGATGCTTTGAGTGAACACTATGCCGAGCGGTTGCAACGTCAGCAACAACTGATTGAGAAGAACAACAAAGACCTCAGTAATGGCAAGAAAATGGGGCAGTTCATTCAGAGCTACCGTATGAAGGGGCAGAATAAGCCTTTGCTAGAAGAGATTCGCAAGTTTTTAGCCATTGAGAAAAGCAAACTGGTTAAAAAGAAAGAACTAGCCAAGGTGAAAAAGGAAGAACCAATCACTGTTCCGAAGCCGCGACCAAAGGAGAAAAAAGAAGTTCCAAAAACACCGCCAAAACCTGTCGTTGTGGGTTCTAATGTTAGAATGATGAATGGATCAAACAAAGGTGAGGTCATCGAAATAAAAGGCAAGGAAGCTACAGTGATGTTTGGGATATTTAAAACCAAAGTGAAGGCGAGTGAGTTAGAGGTTGTGTGATGTTGAGTGAATGCATCAATTATTCAATGAGATAATTATTCATTGTTTTAATGGTTCAATGTTTCAGCGGTATAATGAGCTAATTCTTCCATGCGTCAATTCCCTCACGTGCGAATCGCACATCCTATTTCGAAATTCGATTCTCGCATTCTGTCTTCGACCATTCTGCTTGCAGCAGAAGCTTTGACTGACATGCGACGGAATAATTGAACATTGAGTGTTGGCTATTGAAGATTCCTAGGCCTTTCTCGATACATTTCATCCCTTTGGTCTGAAACACTCGAACTGACAGTGGGTGCGACTTGATTATTGAGTATTGAAAATTGTTCATTGAATATTTCTCACCGCACTACCATCATGTCTGGTTCCAGGCCAATGGAGACCAATCCAGTTTTGCTGATTGAATCCAGCGACACACCTTCAATGGTGTTGATTTTATCTGCACTAAAAGCTTGTTCCACCTTCACGTAGTTTTCCGTGAATCCGTGCATCATGCCTTCGTTTTCACTGGCTTCCCAAAGCACAGTATGTGCAGTGCCAATCTGCGATTCGTAGAAGGCTCGCTTCTTTTTGAGGCTGAGTTGAGTCAGAATTTTATTGCGCTCTTGACGAACCTGCATGGGTATTACATCTTCTATTCTAAGGGCAGTAGTATTGGCTCGTTCGCTATAGGTGAATACATGCAAATAACTGATGTCCATCGACTTTAAGAAGTCTACCGTTTTCATGAACTCTTCTTCTGTCTCACCAGGGAAACCAACTATGACATCTACTCCAATACAAGCATTTGGCATTTTCGATTTAATACGTGAGATACGCTCACGATAAAGTGGAGTAAGGTATCTCCTGCGCATGGCAGTAAGCATCTCATCTGAGCCAGACTGCAATGGAATATGAAAATGTGGAACGAACTTCTCGCTTGCTGCTACAAAGTCGATAATATCGTCACTCAATAGATTTGGTTCGATGCTCGAAATACGAAAGCGTTCTATGCCGTCAACTTTATCAAGCGCTTGGCAGAGATCAAAAAATGATTCGTCTTTTCCTTGACCAAAATCGCCAATGTTGACTCCTGTTAGCACAACTTCTTTTACACCAGTGGTTGCTACATCATTTGCCACTTTCAGCGTTTCTTCCACCCTTTGGTTTCTACTGCGACCTCTGGCAAGGGGAATGGTGCAGAAAGAACAGAAATAATCACAACCATCCTGAACTTTCAAAAAGGTTCGCGTTCTATCACCAGCAGAAAAAGACGGTATAAAGTCTCTTACTTCTTTGATGTGTCCATTTTCGATATGGGCCACACCCTCGTTCGGCTGCTTATCGAGGTATTCTAGAATGTTGAATTTTTCATTCGCGCCTAGCACCACGTTCACTCCTTCTATGTGGGCGATTTCATCGGGCTTCAATTGCGCATAACATCCGACTACAGCAATAAAAGCATCTGGGTTTTTACTCTTTGCTCTTCGAACTAAATTTCGACACTTCTTATCGGCATGATCAGTGACAGAGCAAGTATTGATTACAAAGATGTCGGGTCGCTCATTGAAGCCCACTTTTGCATGGCCGCCTTCTTCAAAAAGGCGAGCAATGGTGCTGGTCTCACTAAAATTTAGCTTACAACCAAGGGTGTGAAATGCAACTGTTCTATATGGATTCATATTCTCAGGTGCGAAGGTAAGTTGGATATATTGGAAAACCTTTTAATCAACCATCAATATTCCGCGACTACTTTTATTTGCATTTGTAATAGCAGTCATCACTTAAGCAAACTAGGTCATGGTTTTCTAAATCTTTAATCTCTTGGTCACAACGCTCACCAATCATGGTTTCAGTCTTAACTGACCCTTGCACTTCGATAAGATAACAGTCTTTGCATTTTTCGCAGCTAGCAAATACCATGGTTAGAATGACGGGTATGAATAGTTTCAATTTCATCATTGGATGATTAGGGATTGATGGTATGTGTTGCTGTTCTGATCCGTTGTTTCCAACATATAGAAACCAACCGCTATGTTTTCCAATGAAATGGAATTGGAACTAATGGTTACTGGAATCATTGAACCTAAGGAAGAGTAGAGTCTTGCAGATTTCATATCAACATCAGTTTGGATCACAATACGATCCGTTGCTGGATTAGGATATATTCTCAGGCTTATTTGTTGGGTTCTAGACTGAATACCGAAAGGAATGTTTCCATTGTTATATGTAACGATGTTTCGGCTCACCAATTCATCTGCTTTGGTGAAAAGCCCACCGAAATAGAGTCGGCCTCGGTATTCTTCCATGACGTAAACTGGACCTCGAATTCCTTCTCCTAAATTGCTCCAATCGCTACTTACCAGCTTGGCAACATTTTGCACATAAACGTTTCCAGCGCTATCAAATCGACCACCCACATAAAGTGTGTCGTCATAAGTCGCCATTGAGAATACAGTGTCAGCACTATCAGTAAATCCAGTTCCAACGGGAGCCCACTCTAATCCATCCCAAGAGGCAATTCCGAGCATTTCTAAAGAATCGCTTGCTGTGAATGCACCACCGGCCATCAGCTGATCATTAAAGGTGTGTAAGGCGTAAACGGGACCATTTAGTCCTAAACCTACTATTTCCCAGTCAGCACCGTTCCAGCGAGCGATATTGGTTTGATAAACGGTGTCCGTATCTGATCGACTGAAATTACCACCGGCATACAATTGATCCTGAAAAATCTCTAGGGCGTGCACAGGCCCATTAATTGAGGAACCAACTGGATTTACCTCTGGATTTGGATAGTCATCCGCACCAATGCTTCCGATATAACTGGCAAAACCAAGTGACTGAAAATCACCTCCGAAAAATAAGTGACCGTCAAATTCTCTCATGCAGTAAACCGTTTGCGAATCGGCCAGCTGCACATTGTAGCCAATGAATTCCGTGGTATTGTTCTGTGGGTCAAGTTGGAAGTAGCCCAAGCCGACATTATCATCATAATTTGGGTGATTGAAACGACCACCGATGTGCAAGTGACCATCAAATTTTGTGTTGGCGTAAACGATGGGTATCAATGTGGCAGCGCTACTCGAACTGACGTTCAATTGTTCTGAATAGGGCGAGAAGATGGTATACTCGTCCAATTTATTTTCTCTTACAAAACTGTGTCCGATTCGGTCAAACATGTTGATGATAGTGAAATCGCCACCGACAGCGATGCCATCTGCAAATTTCGTGAGCGTACGAACTGAGCCATTTGTTCCAGTACCGACTCGCCCCCACGTTTGCGCTTGGATAGTCAGCATTAGGCTGGAGATGAGTAGGAAGGTAAAGGTTAGTCTTATTCTCATGATTACGAAACTATCAAAGAGACGATTGAATTGAAGATTAGGATGAGTGAGCGGCATTACATTCGAGTAAGCGGCTTAATATCGCCACTTCTTATCTCGTACTCCACAGCTTGAAACATAAACTTTGAGCCTTCTGCTTTTTGGGTAAGATCGGTTAAGTCTTCGTTTAGCGTATGTACTGACCCACCGGTAATTCTTGCTAGTTTCAAATAATTTGGGTTAATAGCATCACCGCCACCACAAACTATGACGCGCACTGGTTTGGTTACCTGCTTGGCTAGAACCATATCTCTTGGACTAGCGTAATTGTCGGCTACCATCACAAACTCACCACACTCTGGACAATCTTTGATGGCGCTTAATAAGGCTTCAATATTATTTTCAGGTGTATCCCCACCATTTCCAGCACGCATACATTTTAACGCTAGTTCTTCTACATCTTCATAGTCTTCGGCTATTTGTGTGTAGATCCCACCGACTTCACCTGTTTTCTTTTTGCCATCGGTATTATCACCATCATTAAAAAAGGTGAAGTTCTTCGTTCTACTATCATTTGCCAAAACACTCAGTTTGTACCAAAGCAAAATCTGAACTGTATAGGGAGTCATGCTTCCTGTCAGATCACCCACAATAGCCATGTCGTTCCATTCTTTGTGTCGATCAATGACCTTCAAAATGGTTGAATCTCTCAGAGGAATGTCGGTCATGCTTTTTTTCTTTTTCGGTGTCGTAACCAAGGTTGCATCATCTAGCATAATTCCAACCGTTTCGCTATCAATGACGATGGTGAACTCGACTTGATCCACCACTCTTCTTTCATCAACTCTCGCAGGTTTCCAACCCATTTTCGCCAACTCTTTTTGAAGTCCAGTAGCACTTTTTCCGATGCCTTCTTCTAATCGTAACTCTACGTTTTGAACTTTTCCTTTCGGGTCAATTGTAAGCCTTACGCTATATGTTTCTGCTGGATCTGTTTTGGAAGGTTTTCCAATATACCACTGCAATCGACTGATTAAACCCATATAACCTGTAGGGAAATAGGCGTGAGTGAAAGCTCGGTCATCTGCCGCAGGGGGGTCTATGGGAGTTGGAGTAGGTGCGTCTTTCCCCACAGACAATATTACCTTGCCCGGGCTGGTAATTTTTTCCGAAATAGCTAAGGTATCGGATTCAACAATGGCCATTTCTGCTTCTTTGAGCGCTCTTAAGGGGGCGAGTAAGTCTTCAATGTATTTTACCTCCTCTTCAGTTTTTTCAGCAGTGAACTTCGGACGAGCCGTTATTATGAAACCATGGAAGAGTTGGTCGCACGCTGCAGGACTATTACAACCCGTTTGTTCGATCAAGCGCCATTCGATTACTGGATTTGTGAATAGCTCTGGAAGTTTCGATTCAAAGGCATTTAAACGCTTCGTATTCAACGCAATTTGATCAAACGACTCTTCTGAACTGAACGCAGTATAAACCAGTTCTACGCGAAGTACGGTAGCATCTTTAATGGCTTGAAGATGCGCGTCATCTATAATCAATGGCTTGGCAAAAGGAGTCTGAATGAAGAATTCACGATTTTCTTTAATCGGAGAACGCGTTTGCGTTTCAACTGCTTTTAGCCGAGCTATCTGATCCAACGCTTGTCCATATGCTTCTGGAAACACAACAAATACAGTTAGAACAATACATAGTGTAATTCGCATCCAACTCTTTTTTTGATTTTTCATTCTATTCTTTTTTTCTGAAGCTTAAGGCAGGCGAGCCATCAAGAAAAAGGTAGAAACCACCTTTTTGATTTTTTTCGAATTCATGTCTAATCTTGAAATGTGTGCCATGTTTCACTAGCAATATACCGATGGGTTCTTTTTCATTGATGAATTTGATTGAAGCCCACTGAATATCACTAGTGCTGTTGAATTCAATTTTCATTTTCTTACCAACGACTCC
>Ga0257120_1001842_pt1 | contig 13475 bp, 14 predicted proteins | sample SI106_10metaG_FD_190153 | JGI IMG/M metagenome (GOLD analysis project Ga0257120, IMG submission 190153) | Marine microbial communities from Saanich Inlet, British Columbia, Canada - SI106_10 | ecosystem: Environmental > Aquatic > Marine > Inlet | place: Canada: British Columbia | collected... | reverse complement strand
TTTCTGTATTATTGGCGGTGGGATAATTGGGCTGGCTACTGCTCATAAGCTGCTGGAGGCTTATCCTGACGCCAGTCTATTGCTTATCGAGAAAGAAACAGCGCTCGCAAGCCATCAGACGGGGCATAATAGTGGTGTTATCCATGCAGGGATATACTATGAGCCAGGAAGTCTTAAAGCTAAACTATGCAGGGAAGGGTTGGAGGCAACCGTCGCTTTTTGTAAGTTACATGATTTAGCTTACGAGCAGTGTGGGAAGTTAATTGTCGCTACCAATGCAGTTGAAGAGACTCGTCTTGATTTGCTGTATGCGCGCGCTAATGCAAACGGACTCAAATTACGTCGTATATCAGGTGCGGAATTACAGGCAATTGAACCAAACATTATCGGCACGGCGGCTTTGCTTAGTGCGGAAACAGGCATTGTTGATTATCGAGAAATAGGCACTAAGTTGGCTGAGCTCATTACTGCAAAAAGTGCTGAGATTATCTTGGGGTCGAAGGTTGATCGGATTATTGAGCAAGCTGATTTTGTTGAGATCGGAACCAAAGATTCAACATGGCAAGCAAAAAAACTTATCGTGTGCGGGGGTTTACAGGCGGATAGGTTGGCAAAGCTTGCCGGCTTGCCAGTTGATTTCCGAATAGTTCCTTTTAGGGGTGAATATTTTAAATTGCCCGCCGATAAGAATAATATTATTCAGCATTTGATTTATCCGGTACCTGACCCATCTTTGCCATTCCTCGGCGTGCATTTGACCAGAATGATAGATGGCAGTGTCACAGTAGGCCCCAATGCTGTACTTGGACTTGCTCGAGAAGGTTACCCTAAGCTATCGATAAATTTACGAGACATGGTTTCCTTTGTCTTTTACGCTGGGTTTTGGAAGCTTATTTGGGAGCACCGTCGTCATACCATTCACGAGCTTAAAGGCTCTATCTCACGTGCGGCTTATCTTAAGGATTGCCGAAAATATTGCCCAGAATTAAGACGCACTGATCTGTTACCTTATAGAGCAGGTATACGCGCTCAGGTGGTAACAAGAGCCGGTAAAGCTGTGCATGATTTCATGTACGCCCAAACGGATAGAATGCTGCATATCTATAATGCCCCTTCACCTGCCGCAACATCGGCGCTGCCGATAGGCGAAATGATTGCACAAAAATGCATTAAAAATACACCTTAGATCTTAGTTGTGAATGTCGTTATGCGACAATAGCGAACAAAATGTTAACTCTACTTTTCGTAATAATGATCGGAGAATTAGCTGCTAAGACTCAGTGTGCGCAAGATAGGTGTCAAATCTATTGTGAAATTTGGCAAAAGCGCAATTAACGGAAACGCTCGGAACTAATCTGATTGTTATGCTAAATCAAATAATTTTTAGGTCTATAAATTTACTAATCCCCAAGGAATTCAAATGAATGTATTCGTTACTGGCGGTTGCGGCTACAAGGGCACTGTATTGGTCCCAAAGTTGCTTGCGCGTGGCCACAAGGTTCAGGTGCTCGATGCTCAATGGTTTGGTGATTTTCTTCCCGACCACCCCAATCTCACTGTAACCAAAGGTGATGTGCGCGATATTGACAGTATTAATCTTCAAGGTATTGATACCGTTATCCACTTGTCATCCGTGGCCAACGACCCCTGCGGGGACCTTGATCCTAAGCTTACTTGGGAGATTAGTGCGCTCGCTACCATGCAGTTGGCCGACAAGGCCGTGCGCCAAGGCGTTACACAGTTCATCTTCGCTTCTTCTGGCAGCGTTTACGGCATCAAGGATGAAGATCAGGTCACCGAAGATCTAGAGCTTAAGCCGATTTCAGAATACAACAAAACTAAAATGGTGTCTGAGAGGGTCTTGCTAAGTTATCAGGATGACATGATGGTACAGGTCATCCGTCCAGCTACGGTGTGCGGAATATCGCCTCGTATGCGGCTGGATGTAGCTGTAAACCTCTTAACCATGCAAGCGCTGGAGAAAGGGAAAATTACCGTTTTTGGTGGAAATCAAGCTCGGCCAAATATTCACATGGACGATATAACCGACGTTTACTTGCACTTCATGGATCACCCTAAGCATACCGGGGTCTTCAATGCTGGTTTCGAGAATATTACGATTCTTGATATCGCCAATCTAATCACAAAATATATTCCAGTTGAGATTATAGTGACCGAATCTAATGATCCGCGCTCTTATCGTATTAACTCAGATAAATTGCTGGCAACAGGGTTTAAGCCGACAAAAACCGTCGAACATGCGGTGCAGGAAATAATAGAGAGCTACCGGAGTGGTGTTCTAAAGGATGAAGATCACTTCTACAATCTTAAGTGGATGCAGAAGACTGGAATTGTAGGGGAATGAATATGCAAATAGAAAAATTCCGCGCCGGCTATGCAAATAGGCTGAGCGATGTGCTTGATTTGTCCGGCTGGTCTAAGTTAGCTCAACAATTGAAGGGGAATGAATATGGATACTGACATGCAAATAGAAAAATTCTGTGCCGGCTACGCGAATAAGCTGAGCGATGTGCTTGGTTCGTCCGACTGGTCTAATGTAGCTCAACTTGGATTGGACATGCAACAATGCTGGTCAGCGGGACGGCAAGTGTTTTTTTGTGGTAATGGCGGTAGCGCTGGCAACGCCATTCACCTTGCCAATGACTTTTTGTATGGCATCGCTAAGCGTACTGGGGGTGGATTGAAGGTCCAAGCCCTCTCTGCGAATCCGGCCGTGATGACTTGCCTGGCCAATGATGTCGGTTATGATTATATTTATTCTGAGCAGCTTGCTGTGTTGGGGGAGTCCGGCGATTTGCTGGTTGTTCTTTCAGGTAGCGGCAATTCGCCAAATATCTTGCGCGTGCTGGAACAGGCTAAGACCATGGGTGTCAAATCCTGCGCTATTCTTGGCTATTCAGGAGGGCATTGTAAATCCCTAGCCGATTATCCGATCCACTTCGCGGTAGACGATATGCAGATTGCAGAAGATATGCAGTTGGTGGTTGGTCATATGTTGATGAAGTGGCTATATCAGAATCGACCAGCAGTACAGGAGTGAGTGTTATGACCGAACGACAATCTTGCGTGGTTATCGGCAGTAACTCCTTTTCGGGTGCTTGCTTTGTTGACCATCTGTTACAGCAGGGCTATGACGTTTTTGGGAGTAGCCGTTCGGCTGAGCCACATGATGCATTTCTGCCTTATAAATGGCCGTCTAGGCCGGGAAAATTTAGCTTTCACCAATGCGATCTCAATGATGACTTGGGAGGGCTGATGGCATTGGTTCGCCAGCACAAGACACCTTACGTAATAAACTTCGCAGCGCAAAGCATGGTAGCAGAAAGCTGGCAGAACCCTGGTGATTGGTTTATGACTAATGCAGTTTCTACAGTGAAGTTACACGATGAGCTGCGCAAGTGCGAATTCCTCAAGCGATACGTCCATGTATCAACACCTGAGGTGTATGGCAGTTGCTCCGGTTTCGTAGACGAGAGCGTCTCTTTCAACCCAAGTACGCCATATGCAGTCTCACGAGCAGCTGGTGATATGAGCCTTAAAACTTTTCATGCTGCCTATGACTTTCCAGTGGTTACGACTCGCGCCGCTAATGTTTATGGGCCTGGTCAGCAGCTATATCGCATTATTTCTCGCACTATTTTGTATATTCTGCTTGGAAAAAGACTGCAATTGCATGGTGGTGGGGTGTCTCGGCGCTCATTCATTCATATGGATGACGTCAGTGATGCGACATTAAAAATAATGCTGCATGGCAAAAATGGTGACACCTATCACATATCAACCGACGAAGTTGTTTCCATTCGTCAGCTAGTTGAGATGATATGCAGAAAGTTAGATGTTCGTTTTGAAGATCATGCTGAAATCGTTGGTGATCGCTTAGGTAAAGATGCCGCCTACCAGCTAGACAGTACCAAGCTTAGAACTGAGCTGAACTGGAAAGATAATGTCACGCTGGATCAAGGCTTAGATCAATGCATAGAATGGGTACAGCACAATTTTGATGCGCTTAAAAATCAGCCGTTCGATTATATTCACAAACGTTGATCAGGAGTTATTATGGGTCAAGAAATAGATTTATTGGAGCACTACCCTCGCACTAAGCGTAATGTTGAGGAGCGAGGTGCAACCAAAACTGAAGATGTACGTCGTGTTGCTAGGCAGTTTGGTCAAGAATTTTTTGATGGTGATCGCCAGTATGGCTATGGTGGTTTCAAATATTTTTCACGGTTTTGGCAACCAGTTATACCAACATTTCAGAAACATTTTAGCCTTACATCCAGTAGTTCTTTGTTAGATGTAGGTTGTGCAAAGGGCTTCATGTTGCATGACCTTGAGGAGTTAATCCCAGGCATTACGGTCAGTGGAGTGGATGTGTCCGATTATGCTATTGAGCATGCCATGGAGGACGTTCAATCGAAAGTGCAGGTAGCCGATGCCAGAAATTTACCATTTGCAGATAATTCATTTGATGTTGTTATAGCAATTAATACTATTCATAATCTTGAGCGTGAGGAATGTGCCAAAGCATTGCGCGAGATTGAGCGAGTAAGCCGCAAGGGATCGTTCATAACGGTTGATGCTTATCGAGATGACGAAGAAAAAGAGCGTATGTTCGCCTGGAATTTAACCGCCAAAACCATCATGAGCGTTGATGAGTGGGTGGCTTTTTTCGATGAGGTTGGCTACACCGGTGACTACTTTTGGTTTATGCCATGATTCTTGATAATTCAAAACAACTTCTATTCCAGATGAAACGAATTCGCTTTGTTGAAGAAGAAATCGCACGCCGTTATCCTGAAGGAGCCATGCGCTGTCCTACTCATCTATCCGTTGGGCAAGAGGCCGTCGCAGCTGCCGTCGGTTTGGCCTTAAAACATAAAGATATGGCCGTGAGTGGGCACCGTGCTCATGCGCACTATTTAGGTAAAGGGGGTGACCTCAAGGCAATGCTTGCAGAAATTTACGGCAAGGCTACTGGCTGTTCGCGTGGGAAAGGAGGCTCAATGCATTTGATAGACGAGTCGGTTGGCTTTATGGGTAGTACTGCCATCGTTGGAGGCACAGTTCCTATTGGGGTGGGTCTGGCATATGGCATGAAGGTGAAGAAAAGTGATCAAGTGAGCTGTGTGTTTCACGGCGATGCTGTGGTTGAGACGGGCGCATTCTTTGAGTCGGTGAATTTTGCTGTGCTTAAAAAACTACCGGTACTATTTGTGTGTGAAAATAATCTCTACTCGGTGTATTCACCTTTAAGCGTTAGGCAGCCAGAGGGGCGCAGTATTGCATCTATGGCCGCTGGCCTTGGTATGCCAACTTACAGTGGTGATGGCAATGATGTCGCTGCAGTGCATGCTAAAGTGTGCGAGTCAGTTGCTGAAATTCGTGAGGGTGGTGGGCCGAGACTTGTTGAATTTTCTACCTATCGCTGGCTAGAGCATTGTGGTCCGTCCTATGACAATCATATTGGTTATCGTTCTGAAACAGAGTTTCTTGAGTGGCAAGAAAAGGAGCCAATCGCGCGTTTCGAGAGAGTGATGCTTGACAACTCAGCTATCACGGTTGCAGAGCTACAGCTGATGAATGACAGTATTACTCTCGAAGTGGAAGAGGCCTTCGCATTCGCAGAGGCATCTCCGATGCCAGCAGTTGATAGTGCTTATAGAGGTTTGTACTCTGAGCAACCTAGTCATAGCTCTGATCTTAAAAGGGAAGGTGAATAATATATGGCTATTATGACTTTTGCCAACGCGATTAATGAAGCATTAACCGAGGCCATGACGCTTGATCCGGATGTTATTTGCTACGGACTAGGCGTGCCCGATCCCAAAGGTGTATTTGGCACAACCATGGGCCTACAGGAAAAGTTTGGTGATGATCGGGTATTTGATATGCCTACATCAGAAAATGCTATGACCGGTATTGGGATTGGAGCGTCGCTCTATGGGTTGCGTCCGGTCATAACACATCAGCGTCTAGATTTCGCTTTATTATCTATGGATCAGTTAGTAAATAATGCTGCAAAGTGGCGGTTTATGTTTGGTGGTCAACGTGGAGTGCCCCTAACTGTGCGAATGATATTGGGTCGTGGCTGGGGCCAGGGGCCTACTCACTCTCAAAACCTACAGGCGTGGTTTGCGCATGTTCCTGGACTCAAGGTGGTGATGCCTGCAACCGCAGAAGATGCAAAAGGATTGCTCCTTTCGTCTATCTTTGATCCCGACCCAGTCATATTTTTAGAGCACCGCTGGTTGCACAACTTGCGCGGTGAAGTGCCAGAAGGCGACTGCCGGATTCCACTAGAAAAAGCCGAATTGCTGCGCAAAGGCGAAGACATTACCGTTGTAGCTATGTCATATATGACTATAGAGGCACTGCACGCAGTGGACCATTTGACAGAAAAAGGAATTAATTGCGACTTAATTGATCTTCGTTGTGTCCGGCCATTGGATTGGCAAGCGATTGAAGCTTCAGTAAATCGTACAGGCCGTCTTTTAGTGCTTGATACCGGCAACCTTACTGGATCGATCTCGGGTGAAATTGTGGCTCGTGTTACAGCGAATTGCTGGGAGTCTCTGAAGTGTGCGCCGCAACGACTGGCAATGCCAGACTATCCAGAGGCAACTAGCCCTGCATTGACAGAGAGTTATCATGTAAGAGCAGAGCACATTGCTGAAAAAATTGGCAAAATGTTTAACAGGGAAGTCGCATCTGCCGCTCTTGCGCAACAACGCAAACATCCCCATGACGTGCCAGGTGACTGGTTCACGGGGCCTTTTTAATACACCAATATCATTGAAGGTAAGAGTTAACTATGGATTTAGGAATAAAAGGTAAGTGGGCACTTGTTACAGGTGCCGGACGTGGTTTAGGTGAAGGTATTTGCCGCAGCCTATCGCAAGAAGGTGCCCGTATTGTGGCTACTTCTCGGACAGCTAGGGATCTGGAGACGCTTATAGATTCTCTTGGAGGGGCAGCTGCAGATCACCGTTTCCTATCCTTGGATATCGCAGCCGCTGATGGCCCTGCGCAGTTGGTCGAGTACGTGCGCGAGCAGGGAATCGAGCCTGACATTGTTGTCAATAATGTTGGCGGTAATCTAGGGTTTACTGACCCATTGGGCCCCGTTGATGAATGGCAGCAGGTAATGCGTTTAAACGTGGAGGTTGCTCTTGAAATCAATCGTGCCTTTATTCCCGTGATGCGCGAGAAAAAATGGGGTCGTATTTGTCACGTATCCTCCATTTCGGCGCTTGAAAACCAAGGCCCGCCTGCATACTGCGCCGCAAAAGCAGCGCTTAATGCTTACGTCCGAAGTCTTGGCCGTTTCGTGTGTGCAGACAACGTTATCCTGACTAGCATTATGCCTGGAGCTATTTTTACTAAAGACGGGTACTGGGACACCGCATTGCAGGAGCGCCCCGATCATGTAGAAAAATACTTAAACGAGCGGATGGCAATCCGTCGCTTCGGTCGCATTGAGGAGATAAGTGAGCTTGTCGCATTTCTCTGTTCTGAACATTCATCATTCTGTGCAGGCTCAGCGTTACTTGCTGATGGCGGGCAAGGAAAATCTTTTTACCCTACGGAGGTTTAAAAACGCATGATATTAAACAAAAGTCTTAGACTAAAAATTGCCCAGATGGTTAAAGAGTCGGGTGAAGGCCATATACCAAGTTCGTACTCTATCGTTGATCTTATAGAGCATTTGTACGATAAGGTGCTTCGCGTAGATGCAAAAAAACCTAATTGGGAAGATCGTGATTATTTTATTTTGAGCAAAGGTCACGGTTGTGGAGCGCTTTATGTGGTTTTGCATAAATATGGGTTTTTAACTGATCAGGATATAGCTGACTACAGTACGTCAAAGGGCATTCTCGGAGGCCATCCCGACATGACCATTGTGCCGGGAGCTGAGGCAAGTACGGGCTCTCTGGGTCATGGTTTTCCAACTGCAATTGGTACCGCACTCGGGTTGCGTATACAGAACCGCGATAATCGGACTTTCGCTCTATTGGGTGATGGGGAGTGTCATGAAGGCACTATTTGGGAAAGTGCAAACGTCGCTGCCAATTTAGGGTTAGGCAACCTTTGCGCTATCGTTGACTGGAACGGTTCTGCAGCACAACTCATGCCGTATGATGATATGCCTGCTAAATGGAGCGCCTTCGGTTGGGAAGTCCATGTCATTGATGGGCATTCTGCCGAGGAGATACAGGCGACCTTTGCCAAGCTTCAATTTTCTAGTGATAGCCGTCCAAAAGTCGTTATCGCCCGCACTATTAAAGGAAAAGGTGTCAGCTTCACTGAAGGCCATGGTCCTTGGCATCACCGCGTACCAACTGACGAAGAAATGTTATTGATTACCCAGGAGTTAACTGCATGAAGAACCTACGCCTCGAATTTGCTGACACTATGTTGGAAGTTGGGCCTAATGACCCTCGCTTGGTAGTAATGGTTGGCGATATCAGCCATGGTATACTACAACCCTATGCTAAGGCCTGTCCTGGGCGTTACTACAACATCGGAATCTGTGAGCCGACCATTGTTAATATGGCCGCGGGTCTTAATAAGACCGGTCTTATTCCTGTGGTACATACGATCGCGCCCTTTATTACCGAGCGTGCCTATGAACAAATAAAATTAGACTTTGGCTATCAAAATTTAAGCGGTAACATTGTTTCCGTGGGCGGTGCTTTTGACTATGCGCAGCTTGGTTGCAGTCATCATTGTTATACTGATGTGTCACTTATTTCGCACTTGAAGCGCGGCGTCGTGGTTTTGCCAGGGAGCCCTCTTGAGTTTAATAAGCTGTTCAAGGAAACCTATACCAACGGTCTGATTAACTATTTCCGTCTGCCAGATAACGCGCATGGCGTGGAATTTAAAGATGAAGATATTCAGTTTGGACGTGGCATTCGCGTGCGTGAAGGCAGTGATGCCACCATCGCTGTGATCGGTAGTCAACTTCGTAACGCACTATTGGCTGCGGACAAGCTCTCAGCGGAAGGAGTGTCCGTTGAGGTGCTCTATTTCCATACGATTAAGCCCTTTGATTTCGAGATAGTACGGGCCAGTGTAACTAAAACTAAGCGCCTTCTAACCGTGGAAGAACTATCCGCGCACGATGGTATTTTTAACCTGTGCCTTCGTGCTTGCCTAGGATTAAATGATGTATCCATGGCGCAAATTGCTATTGATGATTTTGTTCATGGTTATGGCACTTACGAAGAACTCTGTGCTGGTATAGGTATGAGTCCAGGTGGAATTTCGCAGGCTGTCTTGCGGCTAGCCGGGAAGAACACCTGAATATACTGACCCTATTAACTAATCTATAAGGAATTTAAATTGTGAACACTTCTAATACTTCAATAGGCAGCATCATAGAATCGTTGCCTGAATTAGCGTCGCATCATGCGCGTACCTCAGATACATACAAAACCTTGGATCAGAGCGCTCTCTCACTAGTCGCTGCCTCTGATTTCTCCCTTGAATCGGGAGAAACAGTTGAGCTTGGCAGTTTTGGGCCTATCGTATTCCCGTTTACTCAAATGGGAGCAATTTCGACATTGGATCTGTTTGGTCTTGATGAATTAATAATATTTGCGTTTTACTGGGCAAACCGTGATCGCTATCGTAAAGCTGCAGACATCGGAGCTAACCTTGGTCTCCATAGTATTTTGATGGGCAAATGTGGGTGGCAAGTGACAGCTTATGAGCCGGATCCTGATCACGCAAAGCGCTTATTGCGTAATCTCGAGTTGAACAATAGTGCGACCGTGTCACTGGCTGAGGCTGCGGTATCAGATAAGCCTGGTACTCTTGAATTTGTTCGGGTGCTTGGTAATACTACGAGCAGTCATCTTGCTGGAGCGAAAGATAATGCTTACGGGGAGCTAGAGAAATTCCCTGTGACGGTCGAATCCATAGCGGCCATAATGGATGTAGTAGATTTCGTTAAAATGGATGCTGAAGGGCAAGAAAAAACCATTATTCTGGGTACCGAAACAGAGCATTGGCGAAATACAGATATGATTGTTGAGGTAGGTACAGAGGAAAATGCTGCCGCTATTTACGGTCATTTACAAAAGATTGGTGTGCGAGCGTTTGCCCAAAAGCTTGGCTGGTCAGAGGTGATGTCGTTAGAGGATATGCCAACCCATTATAAGCAGGGTAGTCTGTTTGTTACTCAAAAATCCAAGATGCCTTGGGGTTGATGCATACTTCTTTGTCCATTACTCAAGTCATGAATCAGAATATTTTTATGTTGTCAAAAAATATTCTGATTAGGCTTAGGAGCATTGTGAGGAGCAGCTTTAAATACGGCTCTGCAAGAGCACGATGTCCGTTACATTCATAGCACTAAATTATTAAGAGGGCTAAATGTCTACTATAGAATCAATTACTAATTGTGGTATCAGCGGGGTAACCGATTTCCATCAGCTCTGGGATCTCCCCGCGTTACCACTTACAGAGCGTTTTGGTCCTTACGCTCCTGATAAGCCGTTGACCTTTGATCAGGAATTAATAATTTCATTGCCAACAGGACATGTACAACTGCGTAATCAATTGGCTCCTAAAATTCTTTACAGTAGTTCTGAATATGCGTTTAGAACCGCAGGGTCAAGCAATTCTCGAAATGGTGTTGATTTTTTCCTAGCCAAATTAAAGGAGTTTACAGCAGGCCGAATTTTCGAGTCTGCTGTGGATGTCGGTGGCAACGATCTTTTTGTCGCTCGTGGATTAGTCGCTAGCGCCAAACATACGGCAGTAATTGACCCAATTTGCGCCACATTAGATGGTGAAATAATAGACGGCATTAAAGTGTTTGGTCGCTTCGTTGAGGATGTTGATCTATCCAGTGATTTGCCATCACCCGATCTCGTGGTCTCTCGTCACACGCTTGAGCATATTGCTAATCCTCGCTTGGTAATCGACCAATGGTTTCGGGAATGTGATCCCGATTGTCTTTACGTTGTAGAGATACCATGTTTTGAAAATTTGGTTGAGAGTATGCGGTTTGATGCAATTTTTCATCAGCATTTTCATTACTATGATTTAAGTGCCTTTAAGCATCTTATCTGGGAGTGTGGCGGTGAGTATTTGTCGCATACGTTTAATCACCAAGGCTCTTGTGGAGGTGCTCTTATTGTCACGTTCCAGCGCGCCAAAACAGTGCAACCTAAGCCGCATATAGATCTTGACGCTAGAATTTCAAGGCTTGAGAAACGCATCGCACAATACAAAGCGCAAATGGTGTTGATGGGTGAGCTTCTTAATGAGATGCCTAAGCCGGTCTATGGCTATGGCGCTAGCCTAATGCTTGCAACCCTAGGCTATCACTTGGGTACGGATTTTTCGACACTAGACTGTGTTCTGGATGATGACCCTCAGCAGGATGGTGCTACATACGAGAACATCGCAGTAACAGTCAAGCACACGGGCAAAGCTGCGCCCCCGCCCAATAGCTCCTATATTATAACCTCGCTTGAAAACATCCGACCCATCTACAGGCGTATTTCGGAACTTTCTCCGCGGCGGATTCTTGTTCCGCTAGTTAATTGATAGGAGCATGAGATTGACCGACACCGTGGACTTAGTTTGGGATCTTACGCGTGAACCATTAACAATTGGTGGCGCGCTTGTGCTTCGTCAAGAGGGTGAAATTCTCGCACAACTCAATAATCAAGTGGGCATCATGCTTCATGTTATCTGCCAAGAGTCGGATCGAATTGCGGTCGAGGAGTTGGCGGGTAAAGTCTTCGGCTCATCCATCTTGCCGTTTCAATTGATATATTCATCCACTGACGTTGAGGGATGGCCTGCATTTTTGGTTCGTTCGCATCCGGATTTTTCTTACTTTAGCTTTACACGGCTCATTACCCTGCATGAAGAGAGTGGTATCACACCCAAACTTGGATGGAGCGCGCATCAAGAGGCCTTGGCTAAGCGAGCACGAGTAAGATTCTCAGGGCGTCTAATTTGCGTGCATCTTAGGTCCGTGACGCCGTTCACTCTCGAAGATGGCCCGACGTGGCAAGCTTTTTTTGATAAGCATGCTGCAGAGGGTGTCTGTGATTTTCTTCTTATTGGAGATGATGTCTTACCCGCAGGCCTCACTTTGGGCCGGGGTATGACCCGTGCGGTAGATCTTGGACTTGAATTGGCTACACAACTAGCATTAACGAGTATTGCTGATGGCTTTATGGGCATGGCCTCAGGCCTTTGCACAGCAGCTAATTTAAGTGAGGTTCCACACGTGATATTTAAGCACCCAGCCCACCATTCTGCTGCGATGGCTATTGAGTTAGGTTCATTAGTTAGTTTTCCATTTTCGAATCAGCGCCAGCAGTTATGGCGGCGTGAGGCCGACTCCGCTTCGCTAGATGAAGCATTTGATTTAATTTTATCATGATAGCTACTAAAGAATATTCCGGTAAAACTGCTCTCATTACTGGCGCTGCGCGTGGGATCGGTCTTGGCATAGCCAGGCGTCTTGGTGAAGAAGGCGCGCATATTCTTATCGTTGATATTAACTCAGAACAGGGTTTGAGCGTTGTTCAAAGTTTTCGCCAAGAGGGGCTCGTGGCTGACTTTGTGCATGCTGATCTGTCAGTCCCTGGCGGCGCGAGCACCATGGTGAATATTGCCGCAAAAGTTACCGGCCGGATTGATGTGTTAGTTAACAATGCGCGTGCTGGACGTCGAGTCGGTCTACTTGATGAGACAGAAGAGAATTGGAATCTCGCCTTGAATGTAAGCTTAACTGCCGCATTTTTTGCATCACAGGCGACTATTCGTTTGATGGCGGATCTTGGAGGTTGTCAAATCGTAAATGTGGCCTCCGTAGCAGCGTTGCAAGTAACGCTGGAGTCACCTTCCTATCACGCAGCTAAGGCAGGCTTGCTGCAACTGACAAAATACCTGGCTGTCGCAGGCGGACCTTTCCAAGCGCACGTTAACTGCGTACTGCCGGGTTTAATTGTGCAGGAAGAGCATCTCCCTCGCTTTCATTCCGAAGGAAACGAGTCCTTCCGGTCGGTAGCGAGTCATTATCAACCCCTTGGCGAGGTGGGCACAGAACGAGATGTTGCAGAGGCAATTCTTTACTTGTGCTCTGATCGGGCACGCTACGTCTCTGGAAGCTGTTTAACGGTTGACGGTGGCGCCACAACTCAAGAGCCTTTTGGTCTGCTGCTCAGCCAGCAGGACAAGGGTAAATCACTCAAATAGGTATCATATGGACCTTCAACTAAAAGATCGAACAGCACTTGTGACTGGCGGTAGCAAGGGCATCGGCGCCAGTATTGTGCGCCAACTTGCTAAAGAGGGGGCTAAAGTAATATTTTGTGCCCGCCCATCACCTGCCATGGCAGCGCTTGAATTGGAGGTGCGTGCCACAGGTGGAGTCTGCAAAGCCATGCCGGTAGATGTATTTGATGTGGATGCGGTGAGGA
>Ga0257120_1001841_pt1 | contig 13478 bp, 8 predicted proteins | sample SI106_10metaG_FD_190153 | JGI IMG/M metagenome (GOLD analysis project Ga0257120, IMG submission 190153) | Marine microbial communities from Saanich Inlet, British Columbia, Canada - SI106_10 | ecosystem: Environmental > Aquatic > Marine > Inlet | place: Canada: British Columbia | collected... | reverse complement strand
GCGATCAATTTCGGTTTGAATCTCCGGCGTTAGCTGACCCAAAAGTTGACCACCCTCGTCTGTGTTAAGCGCCGCCAACTGCTCCTCGGTTTCGGCAAGTCTTTCGAGTAGCGCCGCTTCTTCAGTGCGCAGTCGGTCATCGGCTTCACGCTGCAGCTTTACAACGCGCTCAAAAGGGCGGGAGTAACGGCCGCGACTGCGTATGCTGACGAGGTCTGCGCCGCCACTAAGATTGTCCAGCGCGTTAATGACAAAATCACCATTGTTCGCATAAGGCTGCGGAATTCGCTGACCCATAAATTGGGCCACCTGAACCCAAAGTCGATCGGTTAACACATCAGTGTCTGCGAACAGAAGAATGTTGGTCTCACCGCTCGTTCGCGTCAGATGGCCTTCCACTGTAACGCTGTCACTGTTCGTATTTTCGATTCGAGCTTCATCAGAATCATTGTCGTCGTCAGTCTCTTCTTCACTCGCGTCGGCAGCGGCGTCTTTTCTTACTGGCCGTCCTTCGGGAAAAGCGGAGGAGATCACACCACTCACGCGCGCAGCGATAGTGTAACGCTCATTTGCCGAAACAAATTCATCGAATAACACCGAAGGATCTAACACGTCTTCAAGCAGCGAGGCGTTCATCAGCATCGCATCGCTCGACGATTGAATGAGCGGTTCGAACCGTGTTGTCGCACCGTCGCGAGGGGCGAGGGCACCGACCGACGAAAGATTCAAATTCTCAAGGCGCCGCGTGATGATATCGTCGCCAGCGAGCGCCGTTCGATTCGCACCGATCATTCCGATGTGTGCGACAGGACGCGAACCTTGGCCCATCTGAACGCGCAGTGCTAGGGTATTGTCTGTTAGCACCTTGTCCGATGCATAGTCGACGCCCCAAGCCTCAAGCAAGCCGGGTAAATCGGAACGCATTCCCGCGGGAATCATCGAGCCACGCTCTGAGCGAGAGACCATTGAGTCGGCGGTCGGATCGAGGAAAACGAATGTTTCACCGCCTCGCATCACATGCTGATCAATAGCATAAAGCGTCTGTTCCGACAGCCCCTCTGGATGCACGATCATCAAAATGTCGACGTCTTCTTCAATGATTTCGGTGTCGGTTTCTATACGGCGCAAGTCATAAAGCTGGCGAATATAATCGGTAATCATCCACTGCTGTGTCGCCTGCCCCGTCATCGGGTCGAATCCACCGTCGATATCAAGCGTGGTGAGTAAACCAACCACCTTCAAATCGGGATTAGCAACGCGCGTGACGAGTTGCATAAATTCGTATTCGAGAAACTGCTCTTGGTCTGGTCGAATCAGAGGCATGGTCTCGGACACGCGTAGCGCAGGGTCCTTTTCGTTATCAAGCTCTACCGCAACGAGTCCGAAATAAATCCCCTGCCCGCCCTGCGTCACAGGCACTGGCTGGACGCCATACTGGGTGGCGAGGTCTTCTTCTTCTGAGAATGGCTCGGGATCGACAATCGACAGGACTAAATTACCGCCGCTCGCAATCACGATCTCGCGCAACAATTCCTGCACCCGCGTACCGTAACTGCGAATCTGTGGTTGATCCTCCGTTGCTGACTCGCTGTAAAAAAAGAGTAGATCGATCGGCTCTTCGAGGCCGGAGACGATATTGCGCGTGCCATCGGCGAGAGAAAAGAGATCGTCTTCGGTGAGGTCAATGCGGATACTAGGCAATGCACTGATTAGCCCCACTGAAACGAGCAGGGCGACCGCGACCGTAAGGAGGCCTGTGCCCGAGAATAAAAACTTAATTTTTGTCATCGCCAGTCTCCTCCTAGTTCGCTTTCTTAATTTCAATAACGATAGCGCTCGCAAAGAGCCACGCGCCAATAAATGCAGCAAAGAAAAGCAGATCGCGAATATCGAGTACGCCCTTTGCGATCGAATCATAATGCGTTAGAAAGCCCATGGCGGCGAAGGCGTCGACAACTACCTGCGGCATCCAGGCAGGAAAAGCTTCGAGCAATATCGGAGATCCCATAATCACGAAGATGAAGCAAAGGCTGACGGTAAGAATAAAAGCAATCACCGAATTCTTTGTTGCCGCCGACATGCAAGAGCCAATGGCAAGGAAGCCGCCGGCCATAAACCAACTGCCAAGATACGCTGCAAAAATAACGCCGTTATCTGGATCTCCAAGATAATTCACGGTAATCCAAATAGGGAATGTAAGCGCAAGTGCTATGCCCATCAGTGCCCATGCGGCGAGAAATTTCCCTAACACAGCGTCTCTCAAGCGAACGGGAAGCGTCAGCAATAATTCGATCGTGCCTGTCTTGCGCTCGTCGGCCCACAGAGTCATCGCAATTGCCGGCACCATAAAGAGATAGAGCCAAGGATGGAAACTGAAAAAAGGCAGAAGGTCAGCCTGACCCCGTAGAAAAAATCCGCCAAGCTCGAAGGTGAAAATACCGTTGGTAATGAGAAAAATAACAATAAAAATATACGCAAGCGGCGTGGCGAAATAACTCGCTAGCTCGCGTTTGAAAATGACGCTGAGATTACCCACGGCGCGCTCCTCCTGCAGTCACTTGTTTGAACACATCTTCTAGCTGCCCACGGACGACAGTCATTTCGGCAATCGGCCAGTTCTGTTCCTGAGCGATCTTTGCGACCTGGCTGTAAATCGACTTGCCTGCCTGCGCCAGTATACGCAGGCTCAAGCTGTCTTCGGCGTCGACCTCGATACCTGCAACATCGGCAAGCGATTCGAGGTGGCCACCAAGCTCAAGCGGCTGAGTTAGACGCACGTTTACCGCCTGATGATATTTCGAACTCGCCTCGAGCTCGGCAGGCGTTCCATCGGCAACAAGTCTACCGTTGGCGATAATCACCGCTCGCGTGCAGACAGCGGAGACCTCTTCGAGAATGTGCGTCGAAATAATCACGATTTTGTCGCGGGCAAGATTCTTAATAAGTTCCCGCACATGCTGCTTTTGGTTGGGGTCCAGGCCATCGGTCGGTTCGTCCAAAATCAGCACTTTGGGGTCGTGCATGATTGCTTGCGCGAGGCCAACCCGGCGCTTAAACCCTTTCGACAGTGTGTCGATTTTTTGCAAAGCCACCGAACCAAGCTCGACTTCGGCAAGCACGCGTCCAACGCGCTGCACAAGCTCGTCTCCGCGATAGCCTCGAATCTCGCCAACAAATCTTAGAAAACCGAGTGTCGTCATATCCCCGTATGAGGGAGCACCCTCGGGCAGATAGCCCATCAGCGCCTTGGCTGCGAGCGCATCTGTCGCAATATTATGGCCATCTACCGTGACCGAACCCGAGGTCGGGGCGAGGAAGCCGGTGATAATTTTCATTGTTGTCGATTTGCCGGCGCCATTGGGCCCCAGAAATCCGAGCACCTCGCCCTCGGACACCGAAAAACTCAGGTCGTCTACGGCGGTAAATTGCTCGAACTGTTTGCTTAGATGAGTAATCTCAATCATCGCTTCTATTCCTGCGTTCTTGTGTTGATGCTGTGAGGCGTCTCACTACGATGGAGGAATATAGGCGCGGGGGTAGGGATTTTCAAGGGAATGCAGGAGAAGTGAGGAAAACGACTTTGATCTGGGTTTATTCAGGCCCCACAGTTATACTTTAGCGCATAGAAATAACTCGTGTAGCCAAGCATTTCGGCCTCAAAATCAATGCTCACGAGAAATAAACAGACATCACGAGTCTCAAAGAGACAGTAGAGTAACCATGCCAGCACTTAATCGACAACGGTCTAAGACACCACTGTCAGGGACCTTACAGCGCGACATCGGCCATGTTCGCGTTGCCGTCTTAGCCTGCCTGCTCATGGCACTATTTGGCTGCGGCCAAAAAGGCGGCCTGACGCGACCAGAATCAAACCCCACGCCTAGTGCGCAGTTTCAGTAGCAACGCGACTCACGGACTTAACAATGGATCATTTCAATTACCGAGGTAATAGCCTCTTCGCCGAAGACTTGCCGCTCACAGCGATCGCCGATGCCGTTGGCACACCCTTTTATGTCTATTCGCGTGCAACGCTCGAGCGCCACTACCGAGCGTATGAAACAGCACTCGCCGATCAACCGAGCCTAATTTGTTTTGCTGTGAAGGCGAATTCGAATCTCGCCGTTCTCGATGTACTCGCGCGCCTGGGTGCTGGCTTCGACATTGTCTCGGGAGGCGAGCTTCAGCGTGTCCTTCGCGCCGGCGGCGATCCCGCGAAGACTATTTTTTCGGGCCTAGGCAAGACAGAAGACGAGATACGCTTTGCGCTCGAGGTTGGCATTAAGTGTTTTAACGTCGAATCCGAAGCCGAACTCGAACGTATTAGCCGCATCGCAAGCGAGCTCGGCGTTGTTGCACCCATTTCACTGCGGGTCAATCCAGACGTCGATGCCGGCACGCATCCGTATATTTCAACTGGTCTTAAAGAGAACAAATTTGGTATCGCCAGCGACGCAGCTCTTGCCGTTTACCGCCATGCCGCTACGCTGCCTGGTCTCGATTTGGTCGGCATCGACTGCCATATCGGTTCTCAGCTCACCAGCGTAGCGCCGTTCCTTGACGCTATCGATCGACTACTCGCTATGGTCGATGCCTTGGCAGCTGAGGGCATTCATCTTAAGCACTTCGACATGGGTGGCGGCCTTGGCGTGCCTTACGATGGCGAAGAGCCACCGTTGCCCGACGAATTGATTAATGCGGTACGCGGCCGCTTTGCCTCGCGCAATTTAATGCTGATGGTCGAACCCGGGCGCTCCATTGCGGCCAATGCCGGCGTGTTCGTCACCCGCATCGAGTATTTAAAGTGCAATGAACACAAAAATTTTGCAATCGTCGATGGCGCGATGAATGATCTTCTGAGGCCTGCGCTTTACGGCGCGTGGCAAAAAATTATTCCGGTAGAGTGTAGCGACGATCCCTCGCGCCCCGAGCTGCAGTACGATGTTGTGGGTCCGGTATGCGAATCTGGCGACTTTTTAGGTAAAGATCGCCCTCTTCGAATCGCCGCCGGTGATCTGCTCGCCGTGCGTTCTGCAGGTGCGTACGGGTTTGTCATGAGTTCGAATTACAACACGCGCAACCGCGTCGCTGAGGTCATGGTCGATGGCGGGGCCTATCAAATTGTTCGCGCACGGGAAACGGTAGAACTTCAGCTCTCTCTTGAGTCGCTTTTGCAGTTGGACTCTCGGAGCAATCCCGACAGCGATGCAGCAAACGGCCGATAACCAAAAGATGCGACTTCCCTTCACAAAGATGCACGGCCTCGGCAACGACTTCATGGTCATCGACTGTGTCTCGCAGCCGCATAGCCTCAGCACAGAGCAGATCGCCCTCTATGCCGACCGGCAGCTTGGCATTGGGTTTGACCAACTTTTGCAGATCGAACCCGCGACGCGTCCGGATGCCGACTTTCGCTACCGCATTTTCAATCGCGACGGCAGCGAGGTAGAACACTGCGGCAATGGCGCGCGCTGCTTCGCCAAATATGTTCACGACAAGGGCCTGACGACACACAACCCGATTAAGGTCGAAACGGTAAATCGGCTACTCAGTCTCCAGCTGTCCGAAGACGGTGAGGTGACAGTCGACATGGGCGAGCCCGACTTTGCACCTGAGAGCCTGCCTTTCCAGGCCGAAAACGCGTCTGTCGACGTTGTCAGTGGCCAGCGCTACAGGTGTGAGGTTGTTGCCGCATCGACTACGCAAAAAATAGAATTTTCGGCTCTTTCTATGGGCAATCCGCATGCAGTCATCGTCGTCGACGACCTAGATAAAGCCGACGTCGTTGGCCTTGGCGCGGCCTTAGGCCAACACGGCTGCTTCCCTCAGGGCGTCAATGTCGGATTTATGCAGGTTGTGGCGCAACAGAGTATCCGTCTTCGCGTCTTCGAACGCGGGTCGGGCGAGACGCTTGCCTGCGGTACCGGCGCCTGTGCAGCGGTTGTTAGCGGCTGCAAGCTCGGCCTTTTGGAATCACCCGTCGAGGTCAATGTTCGCGGGGGAACACTCACGATCGCGTGGCAAGGAGAAGGGGCACCGGTGCTGATGGCTGGCCCGGCGACCACTGTCTTCGACGGCATTCTCGACCTGCCAGACCACACACACTAATTTAGCGAGTAGCGACCAGAGCTTAACCCGGCCACGCGCTGCAAATTGATAGGAAGCAGAAAACGATGACCAATAAAGTAACCGCGACGAACGATTCATCAGATTCGAACGGGGCAACGCCCGGGCAGCCGCTCTCTTCGCCCGCACTCAGCGCCGCACAGGTAGCCGACTATCTCCGCGCGCATCCCGAGTTTTTCGAAAGCCAAACCGAACTCCTCGCCGAGCTGAAAATCCCTCATGCAAGCGGCAAGGCGATATCGCTACTCGAACGGCAGGTGGTCATTCTGCGTGAACGTGGCCAAGAGGCGCGGCAAAAACTCGGGTCGCTTCTCGCCAATGCACGCGATAACGATCAGCTATTTGATGTCACGCGCGACCTAGTGCTTTCGCTTCTTCGCGCACGGGATGCCACAGAGGTTGCAGAAATAGCACAGGATAAGCTCACTGCGTTAGGCAGTGTAGACGCCTGCGAAATTATTGTCGTTGCGCGCCCAGGACTCAAAGTTTCCGAAGGCGTACGCACAGAGAATGCCGAGAAACTGGCAGAGGAATTCGCCGATGTGTTTCGCCTCAGGCGCACGCACTGCGGCGCGATACCCCGCAGCAGCGTCGAAAATTTGTTTGGCGCAAATAGCAATCGCGTTGGCTCCACGGCGCTCTGTCCAATAATGCATGAGTCCGAAATCATTGCATTGCTCGCGCTCGGCAACGAATCGGAAGACTATTTTAACACCAGCCTCGACACACTTTTCCTCGACTTCATTGGCCATGTCGTTGGCGCCATTCTAAGCAGGTCTAATTAACTCGTGACTACTGTGCTGCCACTTGTCTCTATCATAGTTCGGACCGTCGGCAGACCCGAGCTTACCGAGGCGCTCGCATCGATTGCAGCACAAAGCCACACAAATATTGAGACGCTTATCGTCGATGCCCGCGGCGATGGCCTGCCGTCGTTGCAGCTGAGTGCAGGGCAGACGCTGGTGTCCACTGGAGCGCCGCTTGGCAGGCCAAAAGCTGCCAACGCAGGGCTCGATGCAGTAAGCGGCGAGTTCGTGATGTTCTTAGACGACGACGATTGGCTTTCTGCGTCGCATGTCGAAAATCTGGTTCACGAACTGCAGAGCAGCCCGACGTCAATTGCGGTTTACAGCACCACTCAGCGCACGACGCCGAGTGGCGAGTTGCTCGATGAATTTTTCGCGCGCGATTTCGATATCGCTTTCCTGCGCCGCGATAATTTTATGCCAATCCATTCCGTGCTCTTTCGCAGTCAAGCGCTCGCAGCCGGTTGTCGCGTAGACGAAAGCCTTGATATTTATGAAGACTGGGATTTTTGGCTACAAGTCGCCGCGCTCGGCAGCATCCATCACATCGACAAAATCACGGCTTTTTATAGAGCCGGCGGTGATTCCGAGACCGCTGTAAAGACCGAGCAAGAAAAGTACGACACTCAAAGCCTCAGCAGCATGTGGCGAGAAAAAGTGCTCGCCAAATGGGCGCCCACCTGGAGCGCCGCTGAACTCAACGCCGTTTTTGGTACTTTTGATGTGTCAGCCGAAATAGAAGACTTGCACAAGCATTTACGGCTTTCGCAAGAAGAGTATCAAGCGGCGCTTAAGCAGGCTGGTCATGAGGCCGAGGTTGCGCGGAAAGACTTGTTAACAAGTTTTAGTGCCGAACGTGACGTCTTCGAGACGACACTTGAAACTCAGCGCAGCGAAGCCGCAGAGCAAGTCCGCAGCCTTCAACTTGAGAGCGATTCTTTACGGCTAGCTAGGGATGAGCTCAATCAAAATATTGAGAATCTGCAGACACAACAGAAACGCCTAAGCAAAGCGCATCAACTCCTCAACCTCCAACACCAAAACCTGTCCGCTGACCTAACTCTTATCCTCAACTCTTTCTCGTGGCGGATCACTAAGCCCTATCGCTATCTTTCTAATAGAGTAAAGCGGCTTTTCTCTCGCCCTGCGGCTCTTTCGACTAGCAAAGTTACTGCCGAACAGCCCGTGCCGCCCTCGAGTACTGAGGCTAAAGCTAGGGCTTCACGAAGCAAGATAAGATGCAGTATTGATGTGCCAGGCCGCAATATTCACTTAGTAGACGACGACTTAGTCCTCGCCGGCTGGGCTTTTTCGGCTGGCAATAGAACGACAATCTCCGTGTCTATTGGCGAGAAGCTGTTCCGCACATTCGAACCTACACTTCCGCGCGACGACGTAGCCGCGTCCTTTCGTGCAACGATCGAGGCTCGCCGATCCGGTTTCTTAGAAACTTTCGAGAAGCGTTTTCTACCACAGGGAAGATTCACCGTTGTTGTTATGTTCGACAACGGATTCGAGCAGGTCACTCTCGAGCGAGAAGTAGTCAATCTCGAGCGGGGTGATATCTACAGGCTCTGGCTCAGCGAACGCGCTGCTCAGACACTGCCATCCCCCGATCAACTACTGCGTAAGGTTGCCGTAGTAGTCTTCGCAGGCGCAAGCGGCAGCGACCTCGACGCAGCCGTGTCATTGCTAGAAAAACACATCTCGGTAGCGACTGTATTCCGCGTTATAACGAGCGGCCGTGACTCTAAAGAAGTCGCCACAGACTTACTGCGAACCCTTCACGACGCGAGTGAGTCGGCCGACGATCTGGTCGTTGTGCATCAGACCGACGTGCTAGCGCCGCATGCACTACAAATTCTGTCGAGCACGGGCGAGAGGCTCGCCGCTGACCTTGTCTATTCGGATCACGACCGCTTCGATTCGCAGGGACAGCACACAGACCCCGAGTTCACTTTCGGCTGGTCGCCCGAACACCTTCTGGGTCGCAACTACATTGGCGGCGTCTATCTGTTTAGTGCGACGCTCTTCAAGCGCATCAATACCCCTGCTTTCTCTGAATCAGTCGCGGCGGTTCTAGAAAAGAATCCAGAGGCCGCCGCTACTTTCCGCTACTGTCTCCTACTCGAACTCGGCAATGCCGCTGAAAAAGTAGCGAGAGTCCCTGACGTACTCTGGACAGAGACGACACTGCCGAGCACCCTTCGATTAACCGAATCTCTTTGGGCAAGTAACTTTCTCGACAGGTTCGAGCCGGGCAGCAGCCTCCGCGAGCATAGTGCCAACAATAGCGCTAACGATGGTGCCAACAATAGCTCTAACAATAGCCCTAACAATGGCTTAGACACTGTGCGTTATGTCGATCGCCCTTTACAGTCCGCGCCACTGGTCAGCATCATCATCCCAACGATGGCGAAACTAGAACTGGTGACGCCCTGTATAGAGACGCTGCTTTCGCTCACAGACTACTCTAATTTCGACATAGTCATTCTCGACAACAGCCGCGGCAAGAATCCCGACGGCATAAGCTATTTGATCGATAAAGGCCTGAAGGTAATCGAATGTGATTTCGATTTTAATTGGCCTCGCCTAAACAATTTAGGGGCTAAAGAATCAGACGGCGAACTATTGTTATTTCTCAACGACGACGTAGAAATTACCGACGCTGGCTGGCTTACCGAACTCGTTAAACAAGCGCAGCGACCTTGCGTCGGCACTGTTGGCGCACTGCTCTATTATCCCGAGGGGATGCTGCAACACGCTGGCGTTTTCCTAGTTGACACCGGCGGGGGCTGCGCACACCTATTCCATAAGATGGCGCCGAGCAGTGAACTCCGTGGCAATCTTCATAATCTAGTACGAGAAGTGTCTGCAAATACTGGCGCGTGTTTACTGGTTAGCCGCGAGAATTTTGCAGCGGTTGGGGGTTTCGACGAAGGTCTTGCTGTCGTCGGTAACGACATTGACCTCTGCCTTAAACTGAGGCAAAAAGGCCTCGTCAATATTTGGACGCCGCGTTGTTCGCTTATTCATCACGAAAGCATTTCGCGTAAGGCAAGCGTGCCCAAAGAAGACGAAGCGCTCATGTGGAATAAATGGGGAGAGTTGTTTCGCTCAGGCGACGAATACTATAACCCCAACCTCACCTTAACAGGCGTAGACTGCGCCGCTAATCTGACGCTGTCGCCCTCCTTGCTAGAAAGCAAAACCGCTAAAGCATCAGGTTCGCCTTCCCTAGTAGATACGTCGCCACAGAAGGGCGTGAATCTCATCGGCTATATCCGCGCCGAAATGGGTGTAGGCGAAGGGGCTCGATCAGATGCTCGCGCGCTCGCTGCGGCGGGCATAGAATTTGGCGTGATCAATTTTGAACGCGGTAATTCCGCGCGTATGGGCGACACCTCTTGGCAGCATAAAGAGCGCGACGACGCGCCCTTCTCTGTCACTCTTTGGCATATTAACGCCGACCATCTCGCACTTGCCCGCGCTACGATTCCGACGTTCTTAGTCGAAAAAAGCTATCACATTGCCTACTGGGCGTGGGAGCTTGAAACGATGCCCGAAGGCTGGCGGCCAGCGCTCGACGAAGCCGATGAGATCTGGGTGCCGTCTGAGTTTGTCCGCCGCGCGATCGCATCGGAAACCACGAAGCCCGTCGTGTGTATTCCACACTGTGTTGCGCCAAACCCTGTTGAGTCGCTCGATCGAGATTACTTCGGACTCCCCAAAGATTCATTCATTTTTCTGGCGATGTATGACACACGTAGCATCGCCGAACGGAAAAACCCGAAGGCAGCGCTGCATGCTTTCATTGCCGCATTCGGCGCCGATGACAACCGCGCGACACTCGTTCTCAAAGTCAATAATGCAACAACTGATTCGCTGCGCGAACTCGACGAAGCTATTGGCAACCACCACAACATCATTGTATTGGAAGAAGACCACAGCAAACCTGAAATCGACTCTCTTATTAATGCTGTCGATTGTTTTGTCTCGCTGCACCGCTCGGAAGGGTTTGGCTTGGGACCAGCCGAGGCGATGAGCTTAGGCAAGAGTGTTATTCTAACCAATTGGTCTGGGTCGACAGACTATACCGATGCCGAACACTGTCTGCCTATCGATTACCAACTAATTACTTTAGAGCAAGATTACGGGCCTTACCTAAAAGGTCAGCGTTGGGCAGAGCCATCAATAGAGGACGCCAGCGCCGCGATGAGAAAACTGGTTAACGAGCCAGCTTTTGCAGACGAACTCGGGAGAAAGGCACACGCCTTTATCGACGCGGAATTTTCACCCAGAGCCGTGGGCGAAAAGATGAAGTCGCGACTCGCAAAGATTAGTTAGAACTTTCTCAGCAGGCGATAATAGACCCGCTGCATGGTAGCGCTTCGGGTGCGCATTCGTCTGCCGAGTAAGAGAGCGAGTCGATACTTAAGCGGCAGTTTTCCACCAAAATGGCGTGAGAATTCTTTCGCCTGCCGCGCAACGTCGACAAGATGTTCGTTATGTTCAAGCGCGAATACGCGGCTTAACAAACTTCTGCGCCAATGCTCCGAGTCCTCTCTCTGCTTTGCACCAATCGTGTTGCGGCTATGCTGCCTGTATCGAACCAGTGGCGCCGGCATAAACACGAGCTCGCCAAATGCGGTGGCTGTCATCGCAAACCACCAGTCATGCATCATCGCCTTTTTGGGCACGGGTAGCGCCGCACGCATCAACGCTTCATTGAAAAGCGCGGTGCAGCCGGTGACCAAATTGCTTACAGCTACCTGGGGAAATTGATTACGTTCGATTTCGAGGCCCTGATAAGAAATTAGAGACTCAGCTACTCGCTGAAGATTCTGGTCGACAACTTCGAGGTCGCAGTGGATAAGAATAGGTTTATCCTTGCCATCCTGAACCTGACAATATTTCTCAATCTGCAACGCCAATTTATTATTGAGCCACACATCATCTTGGTCGCAAAAGCAGGCAAGGATATTGTCGAGCCCAAGGGCCGATTTGTTCGCAAGCGTGTATTCGCAAAGCACAGAAAAACTGCCGCTTGGACCATAGTTCACCGGCTCCTCTTCGACAATGTGGAACTTTTCGGGTGAGGCCTCGGCATATTTCTGCAGGAGGAGCAGCGTGCCATCACTCGACCCATCGTCGCGCACGACGATGATGAAATTCTGATGAGTCTGTTCGAGAAGCGAATCTAGTTGCTCGGCGAGAAACGCCTCGCCATTGTAAGTGGATAACAACACTGCGACGCGCTGTGACGACTGATCACTCATTTCGGCAGAGTCCTTGCGTCGCGAATCCCGCGGCGAATGCTCGTAAAGTAACTGCTGCGCTGAGCGGAACTCAGCATGAGCCAAAGTGCTTTTAATGCAAACCGCGGCATGTCCCTCAGCTTCCAGCCAAGAGGGGCGTAGTCGACACCGTAGAGATGCACGCGATTTCGACTCGAATAATAGCTGCGCGAAGGATTGTGCTGAGCGATTATCCCCGCACGCACCCAAGGATGATCGCTGCGCTCGCCAATAGCGTGATAGAGAATCGACGCATCGGATCCCACCAGATCGTAGCCTAGCGCCTTCGCGCGGAAACACCATTCGAGATCTATGTTATCGATGAAATAATCGTCTCGCATCGGCCCAACGGCATCGATGATACTCAGCGGAATTAACGTGCCGGAGGTGATCAGGAAATCTGCTTTGAACTCGGTGCGCAACCCTTCGAAACGTCGGTTTGTGCGCCCCAACAATCGATTGAACAGTTTAAACGGGGTTTGTTTCATCGACTGCGGGTTCATTATTCGTGGCCCGACGGCTGCCACACCCTTGCTGCTAAATTTCGAAGCGCGTTCTAATGCCGAGATAAGCCCCTGAGCAAAAAGATCGCCGGGGCGACTGTCCTGATCGAACAGAAACACAAACTCGTAACCGTGCTCTTTCACCCAGGCTATGCCCTTATTTAGCGCGCGCGACAGGCCAATGTTGTCGTCCATTTTCTCAACTGCCCGACACCGCGAGTACACCTCGATCGACGCGGCTAGCTCTTCGATATTCTTGCTGCCATTGTCTACAACAATAAAGTCGCTGTCTTTCTCGAGCTGGCCGAGAAGCTTTAGCAAAGCCGTGAGGTCGGGATTGTAGGTTACAACGACCGCGCAGTAACGACTCGGCTTAGCGGCTGCGGAAGCCTTAGACGAGCTAGGCATCGGGCTGTACAGCCGCGTCGCTGCCGATAGCCATCGGCAGGGGAACTTCGGGCGAGACGGTAATAAACCCTGGCGTGCGCAGACTGTTCAACAAAAAGTAGAGAATTGACATGATGCCAAGGCTTAACCCAGTAACCACCCCTGCGTCGAGTATCCCACGCCAGGGCTGTGGAAGTTGTCGTGCGACAACGACAAAGCCCATGACGACGAGCGTCAGCCCAATGGAGAGAATCTGACGACGACGCGTCGCGTAGATGTAGCCCATGCAGAATGCCGGCGCCAAAAGAACGTGGTGCCAACGCGGATTTTCGCGCAGATAGTTCGCTCGTTGGATGACACGT
>Ga0257120_1001838_pt1 | contig 13484 bp, 15 predicted proteins | sample SI106_10metaG_FD_190153 | JGI IMG/M metagenome (GOLD analysis project Ga0257120, IMG submission 190153) | Marine microbial communities from Saanich Inlet, British Columbia, Canada - SI106_10 | ecosystem: Environmental > Aquatic > Marine > Inlet | place: Canada: British Columbia | collected... | reverse complement strand
AAGAATTTATAACTTTTAAGTTGAGGTTATTTCTATTTTTATTGGCGGCTTATTTCATTCATTCCTTTCTTATAAAAAATCAAATTGATCCTGTTTTAAATAAAATGCTTAATGTGTCTTATTTAGTAAACCTTATTATTACAGCGGCTGTTTTTTTTGTGCTTACTTTTTTGAAAGAAAAACAAGCCAAAAACCTTGGGTTTATTTTTTTATTTACCAGCCTTTTTAAGTTTGCATTTTTTTATTTTTTATTGGAACCCACTTTTCAGGCCGACGGCCAAACTTCTAGCTTGGAATTCTTTTTGTTTTTTGTTCCCTACTCCTTATCTTTAATCATAGAGGTGACGGCTTTAGTTAAAGTACTAAACAAGTCACATTAATGTTCAACAATTTTGTGTTAAAAAAGTCCTCTATTTTATTTTTAGAATAAATAGAAATACTTAGTTTTGCAGCGAATTCTATAAACACGGCATTTTTGCGAATGATGAAGGCAAAACTTAACATAATAGCAACTCTTTTAGTACTCTTCAGTACTACGGCTTTTGCTCTAGAGCATCCTGACGACCATAGCCACGACCATGGTGAAGGTCAAACTATGGATCTAAAGACAGAAATAAAACAAACTATTAAGCATCACTTAAAAGATGCCCATTACTTTGAGTTGTATCATGGGCTTGCCATGCCGCTTCCGGTAATAATATGGGATAACGGCATTCATTTGTTTATGTCGTCTTCTTTTGATCATGGCCACGCTTTAGCGTCCAGTAATGGAAATTACTATAATTTAGATCACGGTAAAATTTACAAAACCGATAGCGAAGGCCATGTTTTAGAGAACCAAAGCATCATAGACTTTTCTATTACTAAAAACGTATTAGTAATTATTCTAATGTGTGCTTTCTTGCTTATCTCATTTAGCAAACTTGCAAGGTCTTACAAAAAAGGTCCTATCCCTACGGGCTTTGGTCGTATACTAGAGCCACTAGTTTTGTTTGTAAGAGACGATATTGCTATTCCTAATATTGGAGAAAAGCATTACAAAAAATACATGAGCTACCTATTAACGGTGTTTTTCTTTATCTGGTTTCTGAATCTTTCTGGAATGATGCCTCTTGGGATAAACGTTACGGGAAGTATTGTAGTTACTTTTAGCTTGGCTTTAATCACTTATTTTATCACACAATTTACTGCCAACAAAAATTATTGGGGACACATTTTCTGGATGCCAGGAGTGCCTGTACCTATGAAAATCATTTTATTACCAATTGAGTTGTTAGGAACAATCATTAAGCCATTTTCTTTGATGATTCGTCTCTATGCAAATATTACTGCGGGTCACGTAGTACTGATGTCTCTTATTGGTTTAATTTATGCAGCACAACACTGGTTAGCAAACGGAGCATTTTTCGGACTAACCTTGTTTTTAGGAGTAATTGAACTACTTGTAGCGTTTCTACAAGCTTATATATTCACCATGTTAACTGCCTTATATTTTGGTTCGGCAGTAGAAGAACATGATGATCATTAATTTTTTTAACTGAGTATTAACTTTAATTTTTAACTATTATGGATGCTGAAACTTTTGCAATGATTGGTAAAGGACTAATCGTAATCGGTGCAGGTTTAGGAATTGGTAAGATCGGTGGCTCTGCCATGGACGCAATTGCAAGACAACCTGAAGCGACTGCTAAAATTCAGACAGCAATGATTATTGCTGCTGCATTAATTGAAGGTATTGGATTTGCGGCTTTATTCGCATAACCAAAACATTTAAATCAAGACTGTAAGGGTTGCTTACAGTCTTGATTTTTACAACAGTTAAAACAAAAAAATACAATCAAAAATGGAAGAATTATTTAAAGACTTTTCGATAGGATTATTTGTTTGGCAAACAGTATTGTTTATCACTCTTATTTTCTTACTTAAAAAATACGCTTGGGGCCCTATATTATCTTCTATTGAAGATAGAGAGCAAGGGATTAAAGATGCTTTAGATTCGGCACAAAGCGCAAGAGAAGAAATGCAGGCTTTAAGTGCTGACAACCAAAAAGTACTTCAGGAAGCGAAAGTGGAAAGAGATACTATTTTGAAGGAAGCTAGAGAAATGAAAGAAAGCATCATTAATGATGCTAGATCTGCAGCTTCTGTAGAGGCAGACAAAGTAATTGAGTCTGCTAGAGAGCAAATTCAGAACGAAAAAATGGCGGCGATTACCGATCTTAAGAACCAGGTAGCCTCCCTTTCTATTGATATTGCAGAAAAAGTATTAAAAAGCGAATTGTCGGACCAACAAAAGCAAAAAGACTTTGTTGCGGCAGCTTTAAAAGATGCTGATTTAAACTAATATGGCTAACACTAGAGCAACATTAAGATACGCTAAGTCACTTTTCGAATTGGCTAAAGAGCAAAATGCATTAGAAGCTTGCAAGGCGGATATGGAAACAATCATGTCTACTTGTTCTGCATCTCATGAGCTTTCTTTATTATTAAAAAGCCCAGTTATCAAAACAGACAAAAAGCTTTCTATACTTTCTGAAGTGTTCACAAGCTTGTCTCCTTTATCTAATGCTTTTGTAGAATTAATTACTAAGAAGAAAAGAGAACCTTTGTTAGTTCAAATCGCACAACAATTTATGTCGGTTTATAAAACTAGTTTAGGAATAGAAACGGCTATTATTACCACCGCTCAACCTTTAGACGACCAGCTTAGAACTCAGGTTCTAGAATTTATAAAAAAGCAAGGGATACAGAAAGTAGAGCTTAGTGAAAAAGTAAACGAAAATTTAATTGGAGGTGCCATTGTACGTATTGGCGACCGTCAACTAGACGCTAGTGTATTGCGTCAGATAAACGATTTAAAACAATCATTTAATAAAAACCTTTACATAAAGGACTTTTAATAAACAAACGTTATGGCAGAAGTAAAACCAGCTGAAGTATCAGCAATTTTAAGACAACAATTGGCAGGATTTAAATCCGAGTCAGAACTTCAAGAAGTAGGTACTGTATTGCAGGTCGGTGACGGTATTGCAAGAATCTACGGACTAACTAATGTACAGTCTGGTGAATTGATTGAGTTCGAAAACGGACTACAAGCAATCGTTCTTAACTTAGAGGAAGACAATGTTGGAGCTGTATTATTAGGGCCCTCTAAAGGAATTAAAGAAGGCGATGTAGTAAAGAGAACTAACCGAATTGCTTCTATTAATGTAGGAGAAGGAATGTTAGGTCGTGTAGTAGATACTTTAGGAAACCCTATTGACGGAAAAGGACCTATTGCTGGCGAAACTTTCGAAATGCCAATTGAAAGAAAAGCTCCTGGTGTTATATACAGACAACCAGTAAACGAACCTTTACAAACAGGCATCAAAGCGATTGACGCGATGATTCCAGTAGGAAGAGGTCAAAGAGAATTAATTATTGGTGACAGACAGACTGGTAAAACAGCCGTTGCTATCGATACTATTATAAACCAAAAAGAATTTTACGATAAAGGCGAACCAGTTTTCTGTATCTACGTTGCTGTAGGTCAAAAAGGATCAACGGTTGCATCTATTGCTAAAACTTTAGAAGAGGCTGGAGCATTAGATTACACTGTGATTGTAGCTTCTAACGCATCTGACCCTGCTCCAATGCAGTTTTACGCTCCATTAGCTGGTGCTGCAATTGGGGAATTCTTTAGAGACACAGGTCGTCCTGCTCTTATCGTATTTGATGACTTATCGAAACAAGCGGTTGCTTATCGTGAGGTTTCACTTCTTTTAAGAAGACCTCCAGGTAGAGAGGCTTACCCAGGTGATGTATTTTATCTTCACTCTCGTTTATTAGAGCGTGCAGCAAAAGTAATTAACGATGATGCTATTGCTGCTCAGATGAACGACCTTCCTGCTTCTTTAAAAGACAAAGTAAAAGGTGGTGGTTCTTTAACAGCTCTTCCAATTATTGAAACACAAGCAGGTGATGTATCTGCTTACATTCCTACTAACGTAATTTCTATTACTGACGGACAAATATTCTTAGATGGTGATTTATTCAACTCTGGTGTACGTCCGGCAATTAATGTAGGTATTTCGGTATCGCGTGTAGGAGGTTCTGCACAAATTAAGTCGATGAAGAAAATTTCGGGTACTTTAAAACTTGATCAGGCACAATACCGTGAGCTTGAAGCATTTGCTAAATTCGGGTCTGACTTAGATGCTGCTACCAAAGCTGTCATTGATAAAGGACAAAGAAATGTTGAAATATTAAAACAAGGTCAGTATTCTCCTTTAAGAGTAGAAGAGCAAGCTGCTATTATTTTCTGTGGAACAAACGGATTATTAATGGATGTTCCTACTAACAAAATTAAAGAGTTTGAAGCGGAGTTTATTGCTTTTTTACACCACAAACACCAAGATGTATTGGATGCTTTAGGTGCAGGAAAATTAACCAAAGAAATTACAGACACTTTAAGAGCTGTAACTTCTGACCTTTCTAAAAAATACAGCGCTTAATTATGGCTAATTTAAAAGACATACGTGCACGAATTACTTCTGTTGGTTCTACCATGCAGATTACTAGTGCAATGAAAATGGTGTCTGCTGCCAAATTAAAAAGAGCGCAGGACGCGATTACTCAAATGCGACCTTATGCTAACAAGCTGAGAGAACTATTGGTAAACCTTAGTTCGACTCTTGAAGGTTCGGAAGGCGGACAGTTTTCGGATGTAAGAGACACTAAAAATGTATTGTTTGTAGTAGTTACATCCAATAGAGGTTTATGTGGTGCATTCAACTCTAACATTATTAAGAAAGCAGTTGCTGAAAGTAAAAACTTTGAGTCGGTTAGTTTCTTGACTATCGGAAAAAAAGGAAGTGAATTTTTTGCTAAAAACGGCTATAATGTTGCTTCTTCTCATGATCAATTGTTTAACGATCTTACTTTCGAAAACACATCTTTAATTGCTGAGTCTATTATGGATCAGTACGTTAATGGTAAATACGACAAAGTAGTTTTGGTTTATAATCAGTTTAAAAATGCAGCTTCTCAGTTGATAATGGCAGAAAGCTTTTTGCCTGTAGAAACTCCAAGTGATGAATCTGCTTCTATTGGAGATTATATTTTTGAACCATCTAAGGAAGAAATTGTTATTGACTTAATTCCTAAGTCATTAAAAATTCAGCTGTTTAAAGCTGTTTTAGACTCTCACGCTTCGGAGCATGGCGCAAGGATGACTGCAATGCATAAAGCCACAGACAACGCCGGAGAATTAAGAAAAGAGCTGAAATTGACTTACAACAAAGCAAGACAAGCAGCTATTACAAACGAAATTCTAGAAATCGTTGGTGGTGCGGAAGCCCTAAACGGTTAATTTTATATAAAACAACTGTCTTAAAGCCTGGTTTTAACCAGGCTTTTTTTTGATAGGTACGTAAGAACATTTAGTCTGTCTTGTTTCAATTAACTTTTTATCACTAAATTAGACCACCTAATTAATAATACAATTATTATGAAAACAAGTTTACTTTTTTGCCTTAGCTTTATTTTAATTCCTTTTATTGGCTTTACCCAGTATTCTATCGATGATCATTATTTAGAGGTTTCAGGATTAAGTACTGATTCAGATTTTTACATAAATACTAATTTTAATGCTGAACAAGCGCTAACGGTAGAGTGGGTTATTGTTCAAGATTCTATGCCTTCCGAATGGGAATTCTCAAACTGCTTTCCTTCTTGTTATACGCCTGGTACTCTATCTGGAACAGGAACTTTTGAAGCAGCTAGTCAACAATACCTAAACTGTCATTTTTACCCAAACAATGTTGCGGGTGAAGGCCTTGTTAAAATGGAAATCACAATTAATAGTTCTATTGTCGATACCGTAACCTGGAGAGGGATTGCTAGTGATGTAACTGATATTAGTGATTGGTATAATAATGGATCCAATCCTGTTGTAGCTGCATATAATTTATTCGGTCAGGAAATTGACAAAATAGAACCCAACCAAATACATATTTTACAATACCAAGATGGTTCTATTCGTAAATCATTAAACGTTAGATAATTATGAAATTAATTTTTAGTAGCGCTTTTGCCATAGCTTTTCTTTTCATCTCTTCGCTAGGCTTCGCTCAAAATCAAATTAACCTAGACCTTAATCATTCTTTTAATGATCAAGCATTGGTATACGGACAAATATATACTTCTAGTCAAGGAAAATCCTTGGAATTTTCTAGAGTAAGGTATTATTTATCTTCTTTTGAAATTGTTCATGATGGCGGTCAGCTTACTGTTTTAGATGAAGTATATGTTTTAGCACATGGTAATATTTCTTCTTACGACTTAGGAAGTTATAATATTGATGTGGTTGAGAAATTACGCTTTGATGTTGGTGTTGACTATGATGCCAACCATGGTAATAGCAACGCTTTTTCTCCTTTGCATCCTCTTGGCCCTCAAGCTCCTTTAATGGATTGGGGATGGCCATCGGGCTACTTCTTTTTTGATTTGAACGGTGCAATTGATGACAATGAAGATGGAGAGCCAAATAGCAACTTCGAATTTAGAGGATTTGGAGACGACCTTTTAACAGCTGTTGAGCTTAACTTCAATAGTGCGGCTAATTCTGGTCAGATAGACTTATCGGTACAAGTATTTTTGGATAGATGGATTGGACTTCTTGATTTAGATGTAATAGGAATTAACCACGGAAATACTCAAGCACATAATACATATATGCAAAATACAACATCGAATAATGTTTTTGTAACAGGAATTGCAGCCTCTGCATCTTCCCTTCAAACACCATCTTACATTCATGTTGATTACAGCATGTCATACGCACCAGTACTTAGCTATAAGCTAGCAGACAAACAGACTTATTCTATTTCTGTTTATGATATGTCTGGTCGTGTTGTTTATCAAGACAAAAACCTAAATCATGAAGGAAATTATTTCATTCTCAAAGAATTAAATAGTGGAACCTATATTGCTAAATTTGATGGGTTGACCAACTCTCAGAGCAAACGATTTGTGGTAACTAAATGAGGATAATATTACTTTTAGTATACATTTTTATAGGGGTCTTTTCAGACCCCTATTCTTTGTTTATACCTAAAGGTTTTCCTACCCCATTTATTCCAGAAGACAACCAATTATCCGATTCTAGGATTGCGTTAGGAAAGAAATTGTTTTTCGATAATATGATGTCGCGCGACTCTTCACTTTCTTGCGCTAGCTGCCACCAGCCCCAATTTGCTTTTAGCGATGGAAGACAAAAAAGCGTTGGCATTAAAGGCAGAGAAGTAAGTAGAAACGCTCCGACCCTTACTAATGTAGCTTATCAACCTTATTTCTTGCTCGATGGACTAAACCCTAGTCTAGAAACACAAGTTAAAATTCCTATACATGAGCACAACGAATTTGATTTTCATATTCTTCTTATTGCCGAGCGTATGAAACAAGATTCTCTTTATGTTTCGCTAAGTAAGGATGCTTACAATAGCGAACCAAGCCCTCAAGTAATAGCCTATGCTATCGCTTGTTACGAACGAACTTTAATTAGTGGTAATTCACCTTACGATCAATATTTTTACCAAGGAAACAAGACTGCTTTAAACGATTCTGAAATTAGAGGAATGAATTTGTTTTTTGACGATCTGTATTGCGCCTCTTGCCATGGAGGGTTTAATTTTAGCGATAGCCGCTTAACCAACAACGGACTATACACCAACTATACTGATCAAGGTCGGGCAAGGCTTACAAAAAAAACCGAAGACCAAGCGATTTTTAAAACACCTACGCTTAGAAATATTGGCTTTAGCGCTCCATATATGCACGATGGTTCCTTTGAGAGCTTAGAGCAGGTTATTGACCATTACAGCAGTGGCGCTAAAGGACATTTTAACCAAGATCCACTCATTCAACCATTCGATATCAGTCAAGATCAAAAACAAGACCTTATTGCTTTTCTAATCGCTTTGAATGATTCTGCTTTTGTAAAAAATGCTATAAAGGAACAATAGCAACCGGTCGAACTTTCTTTCTTTTATGATGGGAGTCTCTTTTTATAGAACCGTTCAGCCCTGTTGATCCTATTTTAATAAAATAACCATAATCACAACATGGTTCTCCGACATTATTAATTAGCCAGTACTCATCACCCATATTTATTTTTTTCTTATCCATTATATGTAAAATAGCATTTACGACTGTTAAGTTTGATTCCATAGCAAGAGCCATATCTATTGTTGGCAATATCCATTGTTGGCTACTACACCCATCTGCTTTATAATTAACAGCTAATGGTCCTGAAAAAACTGCCCTTTCTGCACTATTTGACATACCACCAAAGTATGAAGCCTGTTGACCTGGGTTTGAAATATCTGAATTAGGAGGAAACGCCCAAGATTGAAATTGATCATCTTGTTGAATATATTCGTATTCGTCTAATGCAACTATTATTACAGTATCGTTAGTACTATTAATGTCGATTACAATGCCGCAGTTTACGGTGTCTCCTATGCAGCTTGTTGCGCTTCCACAATTTACGTATTGGTATTGGAAGCAACAATTTGTAGAGTCGAAACTATTTACAATTGCTTCTAAAGAATCTATATTTATTTCTTCACCTTGGTACCACAACCTCCACCCATTACTGTATTTCTGAAAAGTACTTTTAGTATTGCTTACATAAATAAGACTTCCCTCAATAGGGTTATTAATGTTAATGGTGTCACCAAGATTATTTATGGAGTGGACTTGTAACAAACGTCCTTCTTCCGGAATTTGAGCCAATACAAGCATTCCCATAAATTGAAAAACAAAAATGATTAGAATTTTTTTCATTGTTTAAAAACGTTTAAAAGGTCTAACAAGCCTAATGGATGATTTATTTAAAGTATCACTTTTACTATTACTCCAATCTGATGAATCATATACTATTCCTGCTATACCTGTGTATGCATTAGTGAGTTGACCGTTAACAAAACCATAGTCTAGTTCTTTGCTAGACGACCAATAATAATCGGTGCTTGAAATTAGTGGTTTGCCTAAATTTGATAAAACAATATTTATGTTAGGGTAGTTTATAAACATTAGAGTTAGCTCATTTTTTGCAGGTAAATACCATCCACCATTGTTACAGGGGTTGTAATTGATACAATCACTTGCTGCTGAAGTAGAGCAACTGTCATTTATCACCATACTGTTTAATAGACCATCACTTTTTTCAAAGGCAAAGGCACTAGGGTTTGTTGTGTTATATTCATCGCTATTGCATCCGAAATTTCTGTTCATTTGATAGTCTAACGCCATAATAAGACCATGTTCGCCGTCTGTGTTGGTATGTACAACTATTCCACAATCTAAGGTATCACCTACTTCGTAAGAAGGTTTACAGAAATTACAGTCTTGTATAAAATCTTGATAAGAGATTATAATACTTTCTAAGTTTGCCAGGCCGCCAGTATCTAGCAAACCATTAATTGAAGTCCAAAGTGCTCCATCATACTGATAAACACCTAAATTACCAACGTTTATAATACTTCCTGCTTCTGGTGATAACAGATTTAGATCGCTTAGATTATTTACGTTATGGGTAGATATAAGATTCTGACTTTTTAATTCGGAAAGAATTAAAAAGCTGAAACAAAAAGTAACTACAAATAGAATGAATTTTTTCATAAACGTTTAAAAATAATGTTTTCGTATTGGTCTGTATGGGAAAGGGACGGTTTTGAGTGGATGACTGGAAACACTGGCTGAATAGAAATGCACAGTCCTTGTCCTATTTGGATAACTGATTGATGAGTGGTCTTGGGAGATCAAACGCTTGTGGTTGTTAGCAGGATTGCTAACAGGTAACCCCATATCTACTAATATTGGATCGATAAATTCATATGATTTAATAAGTAATAGGCTTGCATAGTAGTCAGGTAAAAACCAATCGTTACACCCTCCATAACTATAGTTGCCGCATATAGCTGCGGCCGAGTTAGGGTCATTGCAATTATCTAGAATAGTTTGGGTGTTTTGTTGCCCATTAAAAACGGTATAAGAAAAAACTGTGTTTGAATTATCGGTATTAGCATCCATGTCGACGCAGCCAAATGGGCCATTAAATTCGTCAAAGGCAGCTACAAAGCCCCATTCTAAACTCTGATGAACGTAAAAAACTATTCCACACCCTTCAATATCTCCTATTGAAGGTTGAACTTCGGTTGGGGGATCAGGGCAACAAGTATTGGGACTGCTTCCTATTGCAATAGTAATGATAGAATCTATATAGTTGCTTACTAAACCTAGCTCTTTAAAAGGAATCCAGTTGCCATCAATGAATTGATAAGTAAGTTGTTCGCTTTCTACATAACTAAGACTCTGATTGTTTGGATTAGCAATAGCATTCATTGCAGCAATATCGCTTACATTGTGAATGTTTATTAATTGTTGGCTAAGGTCTTGACCTTTTACGGCTATAAAACAAAAAATAATTATTAAAAGGAATAGATTTTTTTTCATTGATGTAAAACGCTAGTATCTTGAATATAAACCAAATATAAAAATTAGACTAACTGATTGCTTTGAAAAAAACAAAGTGTTCATCTATACTTTTAGTGCTTTAGTCGTTTTTTTTAGCAGATCCATCCAATGTTAAAGCTGTATTCATCTTATTTGTGTTTTCAGACAATTTTTCTGTTAGCGTAAAAAACTATCTTTGCTGCTAATTATTATTTTTCTATTTATGAGTTACCAAAACATTATAGTAAGTACTGAAAAACCAGTTTGTACTATTTTAATAAATCGCCCCTCTCAACTAAACGCCCTTAATAAAGAAACGATTGAAGAGTTAAACGATGCTTTTTTAAAAGCGGACAGAGATAATGAAACAAGGTGTATTATTTTAAGCGGACAAGGAACTAAAGCTTTTGTTGCTGGAGCAGACATTAAAGAATTTGCTCATTTCAACAAAACACAAGGAGCAGATTTAGCTCGCGATGGCCAATACCTTTTATTTAATTTAGTAGAGCAGTTGTCCACCCCGGTTATTGCTGCGGTTAATGGCTTTGCTTTAGGGGGCGGCTTGGAGCTTGCAATGTCTTGCCATATCCGAATAGCTAGTGACACATCTAAATTAGGATTACCTGAAGTGTCTTTAGGCGTTATTCCTGGCTATGGCGGAACACAGCGTTTAGCTCAATTAGTAGGAAAAGGAAAGGCGATGGAAATGATTACTAGCGCCCAAATGATAGACGCACAGAGCGCTATGCAGTGGGGTTTGGTTAATCAAGTTTGCACACTAGACGAATTAATGGAGAGTGCTCAAAAATTAGCCAAAAAGATTGCTAGAAATTCTCCTAATGCAATTGCTTTCGCAATAAAATCGGTAAATGCTGGTTTTGGTGATGGCGGTTACGAAACCGAAATTGAGTCGTTTGGTAATTGTTTTGAAAGCGATGATTTTAAAGAAGGAACCACAGCTTTTTTGGAAAAAAGAAAACCTAACTTTTAACATATAATTTGAACCCCCTAAAAAAATTATTAGGTCAAACAGCCATTTATGGTTTGAGCAGTATAGTAGGTCGTTTACTCAACTTCCTACTAGTCCCTCTATATACTAGATATTTTACAACTGTAGAGTATGGAGAGACCACTATACTATATGCTTATGTTGCTTTTTTTGTAGTGATATTAACCTATGGTATGGAAACAGCTTTCTTCCGATTCTCTCACCTGGAAACGGATAAAAAGAAAGTATATAGCACCACCCTACTTTCTATTATTGCTTCATCTACTTTGTTTATGTTTATTGCATGTTTCTTTAGTCAAGAAATTGCAAATACGATTCGTTTTGGAGATCATCCCGAATACATAAAATACTTTGCTTTAATAATTGGACTTGATGCGATTTCTTCCATTTCTTTTGCAAAACTACGTCAGCAAAATAAAGCCATTCGCTTTGCAGTAATTCGTTTATTAAACATATTTATAAACATCGGGCTCAACCTTTTCTTTATTATTTACTGCGATTTTGCTATAGAAAACGATTTGCAGTCTGCTACATTTATTGAAAAGATATACAATCCTGAAATAGGAATTGGCTATATCTTCATTGCCAACTTAGTAGCCAGTGTGGTAACCATAATTTTGCTTCTTCCAGAAATGTTCGGTAACTTTAAATCATTTGATAAGCTTTTGTGGAAAAAGATGTTGGTTTATGCTTCACCACTAATGATTGCTGGTCTTGCCGGAATTGCTAATGAAACCATAGACAGAATTATTTTACAGTATTTATTACCGTCAGATATTGCTACCTCTGAAATAGGAATTTATAGTGCATTTTACAAACTGTCTATTATTATGACTCTGTTTGTTCAGACATTTCGTTTTGCAGCCGAACCTTTTTTCTTTGCTCAAGAGAAAGAGAAAAATTCTAAAGAGCTCTATGCACGAGTTTTAAAATACTTTACTATCGTAACCTCTATTATCTTTTTAGGATCGATGTTATATTTCGACATTATTAAAAACTTTATTGGCTCCGAATTTCAAGACCCTAGAGGTAAGCTAGTCGTGCCTATTCTTTTATTTGCAAATTTGTTTTTGGGAATTTATTATAACTTATCAATTTGGTACAAGCTTTCTGAGCGTACAAAATACGGAGCTTATCTCTCTATTTTTGGAGCTTTGTTAACGGTAGTTTTTAACTTTATGTTTATTCCTTCCATGGGTTTTGAAGGAGCGGCCTGGGCAACTTTAATTTGTTATTTTTCTATGACGGTGGTCTCTTATTTGCTTTCAAAAAAGTACTATCCTATTCCCTACTCCATCTCTAGAATAAGTTTTTATTTGTTTTTTAGTTTAGGACTTTATTTATTAAGCACCTTTATAGATATGGGAATGGTAATAAATACAGTTTATCTTCTTATTTTTATTGGAGCGGCTATTTTATTAGAGAAACCCAAAAAAAGAGTAATTTCCAATCCATAACTTTTGATTAAATAGCATGCAAACTATTAATGTAATTAACCAGTCTAAACACGACTTACCTCAATACGAAACTACTCACTCCGCAGGAATGGATGTTAGGGCTAATTTAGATACTCCTGTCGTGTTGGCGCCACTGCAAAGAGCATTGATTAAAACAGGCTTGTTTGTAGAGCTTCCTCAAGGGTTTGAAATGCAAGTTAGACCAAGAAGCGGATTAGCATTTAAAAAAGGAATTACTGTTTTAAATAGTCCTGGAACCATTGACGCAGACTATAGAGGAGAAATAGGCGTTCTGTTAGTTAATCTATCAGACAAAGAATTTATCGTAGAAGATGGGGAGCGCATAGCTCAATTGGTAATAGCCGCTCACCAACAACCTAAATGGAATGTTAAAGAATCATTGAGCGAAACCATTCGAGGAGAAGGCGGTTTCGGATCTACAGGAACTAAATAATGTTATGAAAATAAATAAGAGTTTAATTATTGTTTTTTTATTAGGGGTTAGTCAATTGGTTGGTGCT
>Ga0257120_1001834_pt1 | contig 13494 bp, 10 predicted proteins | sample SI106_10metaG_FD_190153 | JGI IMG/M metagenome (GOLD analysis project Ga0257120, IMG submission 190153) | Marine microbial communities from Saanich Inlet, British Columbia, Canada - SI106_10 | ecosystem: Environmental > Aquatic > Marine > Inlet | place: Canada: British Columbia | collected... | reverse complement strand
ATATGAATAGGATAGCAGGAGTCATATTGGTTCTATTGGCCTTTTGTGTCTTCTCATGTCAAAAAGTGGAAGAATTATTGCCGTTTGAGTACCCAGGTATGCTGGCAAATCGAATAGGCCAAGTATCCGTTTTAGAAGATGGAACCCTCCTCGCAATTGGAGTTGACGGAATATTCGTTCGCTATCCGGATAATTCAACTTCTGTTGTTAGCGTCAATTCCTCAGAAACCGATCTCAATGCGGCTTATGGGATGAAGTTCCTCAAAGGGGACAATGTCATCTATGGCGTAAATGTCTTCTATGTATTAGTAATAAGAAACGATGGATACCAGTTCTATTCTAGTGACTTCGGCTCTAACAGTCCGCTGTCATATCCTGAGTATACAATTACCCCAGACAATGAATTGCTCAAGCTTTCATATGGGGAAAGCCGTTTTAATCAAGAATTAAATCGCTTTGAAAGACCTATTAGGATATCTAGATGGAATTTTTCTGGGTGGGATTTTGCCGATTCGGAGATATATATATCCGATAATAATTCCAGTAGTTCCCTTACAATGGTGTTTCAAACAGATTATCGCGCATACCTTTGGATTGATAAGCTTTATGAGATAGGTTATAATGAATATGATGACATCGATTTTGAGGAAATAATTCCAATTAATGGAGACATTTCAAGCAATAAAATATATTCTGCATCGCCCTATGATAAAGAGATTGTAGGATTCGACAGGGAGATAAATGAATACACAGGAGCCAACTCGTTAAATATCAATAGAAGCATAATATTCAATACAAGCACAGGTGAATTATCAGGGTCGGCACCTTCTGATAATTGTGGGGTAGTACCATTCGGAAGTCTGAATTTTGATCAATATTTAGGTAGGCACGGATCCATTGCATATTTCTATACGAACATTGTGTTTAATCAGTTTTCAACTGAGTACAAGCGTGGAGAAGTATATGCTTACAACATGAGTGATGGGACATGTAGTTTTAATGCGATTTTAGCAAAAGGGCCATTACGAGAACTGGATATTCAAATTATTGATCTTGATATCGATGTGCGGAATGAATTGCTCTACATAGGAACGAATCATGGTCTATTTATTTATGATCGACAAAATCATTCAGTACAGTCTTATTTGGAAAACTTGAGGGATGATAACTACAACTAGCCCCTTCCCAACATTGCTATTTGCATTACTTATGCTTTTGAGTAGCCCTGTTCTCAGTGCAGAAAGCCTTGTATATCTTTTTAGCTTTAATTACTTCAAGCAAAGTTTTCACCATCAATTAGGTATGACGTTTTTCACCAACTACACTAGGTCACCGGTATTGGGTACCGAGTTCATATTTAGCAATACTCAAGCTTATCCTGTTCCAGTTTATACGAATGTATATAGCCTTGCATCGTTGACATATGAGCCGCAGTTTAGGCTTATTGAATTTGGAAGCTCTCAATCCATTACGCTCAACACACCTCTTACACTAGGGTTTTCAATGGTCGATGTTTGTATTAGTCTAGATGATTTTGACAGACGATCGTATTCGCCAGAGTCTTCTGAAACTGCGGGTCAGTCCTTCGAAACAAGAAGTGACTTTTTGGGCTGGGGCCACGCAGAATTAGGAGCACTTGGTGTTTACAACATAGGGAGAAATGCGACTGCAGAAAACACTTGGCCCGTAGGTTTTCACCTTGGATTTGGGTATTTATATACTTATGGTCCAATCTATATTGAGTATCTGGAGATATCTAGAAGTGATTATGCTAAGTATATGAGATGGGGTAACCTTGTAGGTCGATTAGGAATGCAAACAGGACCCGTAGGTTTTTCGTATACTATTGGATTGGACCAGACAACGGTGCAATACGTTGAATCGACAGGTTCGGTAAATGATATGCAAACCTCCATCTATCACAAATTAACTATGACCTTCAACTTATGAAAATTAAAAAGGTACTGATTGCAAATCGAGGGGAAATTGCCTTGAGAATTATGAGGACTTGCCGTGAAATGAGTGTGAATACCGTGGCGGTTTATTCAGAAGCTGATCGAAAATCTCCATATGTGAAATATGCAGACGAAGCCTTTTGTATCGGTCCGGCTCCTTCCAATCAGTCCTATCTGGTTATTGATGAAATTGTGGAAGTTGCCAAAAAGACAAAGTCAGACGCAATACATCCAGGATATGGTTTTTTATCTGAGAATCCTGAATTCGCCAGAAGACTGGAAAAAGAGTCAATTATCCTTATTGGTCCATCTGCCTCTGCAATGGAGGTTATGGGTAGTAAGCTGGCTGCGAAAGAAACCGCGAAGGCTCAAAACATACCGTTAGTGCCGGGCTCTGAAGGGGCCATTGAAGATTTGACCGAAGCTAAAAATGTTGCCAGAGAAGTTGGATTTCCACTGTTGATTAAAGCTTCGGCCGGTGGAGGAGGAAAGGGAATGAGGATTGTTGAGGATGAAGATTCCATTGACGAACAATTGCACTTGGCAATGAATGAGGCGCGTTCAGCATTCGGTGATGCCAGTGTGTTTATAGAGCGCTACGTCAAATCTCCTCGACATATTGAAATTCAGATTTTAGCCGATTCTCATGGAAATGTGGTTCACCTTTTTGAAAGAGAATGCAGCATTCAACGTAGACATCAAAAGGTCGTGGAGGAGGCGCCCTCAAGTGTTTTGACCCCTGAGCTTAGAAAAGCCATGGGTGAGTGCGCTGTGAATCTAGCAAAGGGTTGCAATTATGTTGGGGCAGGTACAGTTGAGTTTCTTTTAGATGATAAGCACGATTTCTTTTTTCTAGAAATGAATACTAGACTTCAGGTTGAACATCCCGTCTCTGAGCTTATTACGGGTATTGACTTAGTTCGTCAACAAATATTGGCTGCTGCTGGCGAAAAATTAGCATTCACTCAGGAAGACCTTCAAATTCAGGGTCATGCCCTGGAAGTCAGGATTTATGCTGAAGATCCACAAAACAACTTCTTGCCCGACATAGGTAAGCTAATTACATACGAACGTCCACAAGGCCCTGGTGTCAGAGTTGATGATGGTTTCGAACAAGGTATGGATATTCCGATTTATTATGATCCAATGATCTCAAAGTTGATAACCTATGCAGGAACACGTCAGGAAGCTATTGATAGAATGACCAGGGCTATGGATGAATACAAAATTACCGGTGTTACCACCACCTTACCCTTCTGCAAATTTGCGATCAATCATGAAGCCTTCACTTCAGGTAATTTTGATACCCATTTTGTCCAATCTTACTTTTCTCCTGAAATTCTTGATGAGGATAATGAAGAGGAATACTTGGCCCTAGGTGCTTTTTTAGCCATTACGAAAGAATCTGGTGAATCAGAAAAGACAAGTGTAACAAATCAGGCGAAGTCAAATAATTGGAAGGCAAATCGGAAATTGAATTGATACGTGCGTAACAAACTTGTTATGACATTTGGTTTTATTGGTCTCATGAAATTGAAGGCAGTAATACCTTCCATATTAGTATTTTTCGCTCTCACCCTATTATCTCATTTTGCTAGAGCTCAAGAAGAAGGGATTGTAATGCTTGTTGAGGTAATTAATGGCGACACTTTTCCAGTGAAGTACATGCCGTATGTTGAGATTGTTGCGGAGCGAACATTTAAAACAAAAGCCCAAAGAAAACGCTTCAATCGATTACAATACAACGTCAAAAAGATGTATCCCTACGCTAAGCTAGCGGGCGATTTACTTGAGAAATATGAAGCGGAGCTAGCGTCAGTTGATAGCGAAAGAGCACGGAAAAAGTATTACAAGAAAATAGAGGAGGAGCTTAAAAAGGAATTTGATGGTGACATCCGTAAAATGAGTGCTTCACAAGGTAGAATACTCATCAAGCTTATTGATAGAGAAACAGGAGATACTAGCTATGAAATATTACAGGAATTTCGAGGAAATGTATCGGCATTCTTTTGGCAATCATTTTCAAGAATGTTTGGCCAAGACCTGAAGTCTGACTATGACCCATATGGAGATGATAAAGATATTGAAAGCATTGTTCAGCTAATTGAAGCAGGAGCTATTTAGTCAATGAAATGACTCTTTGAATTAGGTGTGTGTTTCCATCGCTTATGCGACCAAAGCCAATTACTTGGATCCTTCTTAATATTAGTTTCTAGGAATTTCGCAAAGGATTTTGTTAGTAAAAATGGTTCACTTCTCCATTGTGAAGGAGCCATTTCCAATGAGATCGAATAATAACCTCGCCTTTTGCGATTTACATGAGCAAAAACAACATCCATGTTTTTATATCTGGTAGCAAGGATCTCGCTACCTCGAAAAAATGGTGTGTCCTGGTTTAGGAAACTCAACCACCAACCTTTTCGACCACCCGGAGTTTGATCGGCCAGCATGGCAACAGCCAAATTTTTATTCTCGGACAATAGAGCATTACTAATATCCTTGTCACGAGTTGGTCGACCACCATGTCGGCTTCTCAAAAAGGTGAAAAATTGATTCATGGAATCGTCTTTCAGCTTTCTATAAACAGGTAAGGTTTTGAATGTGAATTTGATTGAGGTGATGGCACCTGCCCATTCCCAATTGCCAGAATGCCCCATCATTATAAAGACACCTCGATTATTTGATTGGTATTTTTTTAGAATTTCAGGGTTTTCAAAAACCACACGGTTCTCTAATTCCTTTTCGCTCAAACGATAAAGCTTTATGGTTTCAATTGATATATCGGCTAAGTAATTATAAAATCCATTTGCTATTTGCTTTATTTCCCTTTCATTCAGCTCAGGAAAGCTTTTGTTTAGATTTCGATAGACTGCAGCTTTACGATACTTTACAATGTGATTTAAAGTGAAGCTTAGAATAGTACTTATGACATATAGAGTCTTAATGGGTAGTCGAGACAACTGTATGAATATGAAACTAAGCATCAGATTTGTTGGCAAAAATATCCGTAAACACAATCCGCTTGGATATAAGGTTTTAGATTTGAAAGATAGTTACAGCCTTGCTTAAAGAACTCTACATACAGAACTACGCCTTAATTGCTGAAACAAGATTGAACCTTGTGGATGGATTCATTTCAGTTACAGGTGAATCAGGTGCGGGAAAAACCTTGATGCTTGGGGCATTGAATTTAATTTCTGGGGCCCGAGCTGACTTTGATGTTATAAGTAGAGGAGAGGATAAAACAGTTGTAGAGGCTTCTTTTGTTTCATCTTCCCCAGAGCTGCCTATTCTACTTGAGGAAAACTCATTGGACGTATATGAACAAGTAATAATTAGAAGAGAACTTACAAGAGCGGGAAGGAGCAGGGCATTTGTAAATGACTCTCCTGTTTCTTTGAGCTTTTTGAGAGAGGTATCTGAGCACTTGTTTCAAATTCATGGTCAACATGAAAACCAAATCATTAGTAAAAGCCGGTTTCAATTTGAACAAATTGATGGCTTCGTAAACCTGCAATTGGAGTTGAAAGAGTTTCAAATTGCATATAAGAACCACCTGAGTTATAAGCATGAATATGAATCCTTGCTAGAAGCGGCCGCTCAGGTTAAAAAAGATCTGGATTATTTTCAGTTTCAATTTGATGAGTTGATGGCTATCGGCTTGGAGGATAGTCAGATTTCAACAATTGAAAATGACTACAATTTGTTGGAACACTCTGAAGAAATCCTCGAATCATTGAAGAATGCTAGAAATGGCCTTTACGGAGATTCTGGATCGCATGCGCAAATTGATCAAGTAAAAAGAGTTTTATCAAGTATTGACACCTACAGTCCTGAAATTAAATCTGTTGCCGATCGAATTGAGTCCATTCACATCGAATTATCAGATTTAGAAAAGGATATTGAACGAATTGCAGATTCGGTAGATGTGGACCCGCAAAAGAAAAGATTGCTGGAAGAAAAACTTGATGAGCTGAACAAGCAATACGCTAAACATAGTGTATCCAATATTGAGGAGCTAAAACTTGTGTTGGCAGATTATGAGTTAAAACTTTCGAGTATCGATTCATTTGGAGAGGAATTAGAAAGGCTTCAAGATCTGACAAGTACAACTGAGAAGCAGGTAAGAAAATTGGCTTTATCTCTTTCTGAAGCCAGGAGTGAGGGTCTTCAAAGATTTAATAAGACTGTGAATAATTTGCTTGAGGGTTTGGGAATGCCAAAAGCTCATTTGAAACTTGAATTGAGAAGAAAAGATTCTTTGAATCAGTTTGGTATCGATGAAATCGAGATTCTTTTTAATGCAAACGATGCCCAGTTTCTTAAACCAATTTCAGATGTTGCTTCTGGTGGCGAAATTTCAAGATTAATGTTGGCTCTGAAAGCAATCCATTCGGAAAACAACCTGAATCTATCTATGATTTTTGATGAGATAGACACTGGTGTAAGCGGTGAGGTAGCCAAGCGGATGGGGAAACTTATGAGGCAACTTTCAGCCAATGGGCAAATTATAGCTATTACACATTCACCAGGTGTTGCAGCTCAAGGTATCGATCATATTAAAATCTATAAAGAAGAACAAGGTGATCAAGTTGTGTCAAAATTTGTCACGCTAAGCGAGGAAGAACGCCTCATTGAGTTAGCAACTATGTTTAGCGGAAATCAAATTACGAAAGCCGCACTTGAAAGTGCCAGGTCATTGCGAAAGCCTTAGATTCATCGTGAATTATATATTTACCTACCTAACAAAAAATACTGAAATGAATAATTTACTGAAAGACAAGAGAGGGATAATTTTTGGTGCACTTGATGAAAGGTCAATTGCCTGGAAAGTAGCGGAGAAGACCAATGAGCAAGGAGCAAAGTTTATTCTATCTAACGCGCCAATAGCGCTGAGAATGGGGACAATAAACCAGCTAGCCGAAAAATGTAATACCGAAGTTATTGGTGCTGATGCCACTAGTATGGAGGATCTTGAAAACCTTTTCGTTCAGTCGCAAGAAAAACTGGGTGGCAAATTAGATTTCGTTTTGCATTCAATCGGAATGTCGCCAAATGTTAGAAAGAATAAAGGCTATACTGAGTTAAACCACGAGTGGTATCAAAAAACACTAGATATTTCCGCCTTGTCCTTTCACAAAACCATGCAAACTGCTTGGAAACTGGATGCAATGAATGACTGGGGAAGTATTTTGGCTTTGTCCTACATAGCAGCCCAAGAGGCTTATCCTTTTTACAGTGATATGGCTGATGCCAAAGCCGCTTTAGAATCCATAGCGAGGAGTTTTGGATACCACTATGGAGTAAGGAATAAGGTTCGGGTCAATACAATTTCTCAATCACCAACGGTTACTTCAGCAGGAAGTGGAATTGCTGGTTTTGATAAGTTTTTTGATTTTGCTAATGAAATGTCTCCTTTAGGGAATGCTGACGCTGAGTCATGTGCAGACTATTGTATAACAATGTTTAGCGATTTGACTAAATATGTGACAATGCAAAACCTTTTCCATGATGGCGGATATTCCACAACAGGAATTTCATCTAAGATTATGGATAAATGGGGGTAAGGATTAATAAATCGAAATAAAAAAAAAGCCTCGATTTTTCGAGGCTTTTTTTTTACCGAACAGCTCGTTCTAAGTCTTTTTTCTTTAGCAGTTGTCTTTTTGCTTTGTCAATCGATTCTGCTAATGAGTGTTCAAAGGAGCTTGATTTATGCTCTGCAAAAACATCTTCACCTGGAATATTCAATTTTACCTGAGCAATTTTGTTTTCCTTCTGCTCGTCATATTCTAAATGCAAGTAAACCTCAGCTCCAATTATTGGCGAATAAAACTTTGAAAGACCTTCAACCCGTTCTTTTGTTGTATCCAACAATTCTTGCTTGGCACTAAATCCTACAGTTTGTATATCCCACTTCATATAATCTTGATTTTAGGTGAAATTTAAGGAACGAAATAGACTCAAGGAAACGATAAACGCTAATAAATTTTAAAACTCCTTTTTCTTAAAAATATTGATATTTCCAAAGACGTTTAATAGCCTTAAGAATAGATCAAAATAGAGTGACACCATTAGTCCGATGGACATAAACCATAATATCATTATGTTGGCAGTTTTTGTACTCACCTGCTTACCAAAGAAGGTTTTCACTGGAGCATAAAAATGTGATCCTTGACCTTGAGGAATATGAAAGACCGGGTCCGCGCGTTGTATGAGATGACCATTGTACTCAGTGATCTGGTTGAAGTCAGTTTTATTCGTGACTAAATCACTTAAACTTTCGTTCTCATATTCATTTCTCAGAGTCTTGAAATTTTCCTTTCCATTTTCGCTTTTCTCTTTTTCGCTGATGATACGATCCTTTAAATCGCTATTTGCGTTATATTGTCTAATGTAGATCTTGTGGAGTTTACTCAGATGTAAGGACAGTTCCTCTAAATCCGCCTGAGTTAGCTTTTCCATTGTGAAATTGTCCACAATATCGAAGGTCATCCCATGATAGGCGAGGTTTTCTTTGAGCATCTCATTTCTCATGGTTTCTAACTCTCGTTCAATTTCTTCGGGTGTGCTTTTTGATTTTTTGTTTAACCAATTGTTCAATAATCCAACCTTAGCCTTGAGTCTTGCAATCCAAAAGTTCTTTTTGAAATTTGCTTCACTCATTTGCTGGTCATATTGATAGAACAGCCTTTCGTAATCATTCTCCATGTACTGATTTACAGCAAGAGCTTCAAAAGCCCATCTTGACGCCATAATCTGACCAATAGGAGGAACAACACTTTGAGAAGTTATCTTTGGGTTCAGCTTTTCAAATTTCACAAGCACTCCACTGAATAAAATTTGTGGAATAATCAAAAATGGAATTAGGATATAGATTGTAACAGCTGAATTAAAGCTTGCAGAGATGTTCAAGCCCAGCATGTTAGCAAAGCAAGCCGTTGAGAACAGGATTAACCAATAATCCCATAACATACCTTGGATGCCGAGAATAGTGTTGCCCACAATAATAAATGAGAACATTTGAATTGCACTCAAAATGAACATAATTAGAATCTTTGAAATCAAGTAACTTCCTTTGCTTAAATTCAAGAATGACTCCCTTTTTCTGATTTTTTGATCCTTAAATATTTCTTCGGCACTTACGGTTAGCCCCAAGAAAAGGGCGACTATTACAGACATGAACATGTAAATGATAATGTTCTGGTTATCATAAAACACATACTCACCATTGGCTTCAGCTCCTACCATTACATACCTCAAGAAATAACTCAGGATGAAGCCCAATAATGGCGCCTCTAGCAAGTTAATTCCGAGGTATTGATTATTCGTCACCTTGGAAAGTACGTCTCGGGTGATGAATACTTTAAGCTGATTGAAAACGTTAGGAGTTTTGAACTCAACTTCTGGCATTTCAGGTTTTTCCTTACTTGCCTGAAGTTTAAACTTCTCCAAATAAACCCCGTTCCATTCCTTTGGAGAGGTTTTTCTCTTGTCAGTCAAGTTCCCGTACTCACTAACAACTTTTGCCTCAATAATGTTGAATATCTGCTCTGGGTTTACATTACCGCACTTTCGACATTCACTTTCACTTTGATTAATCGCCTGAACCTCTGTTTTGAAATAAACAATGGCGTCTAATGGATTGCCCAGGTATATTGGGAATCCACCCGTATCCATAATCATGAGTTTATCAAACATTTTGAAAATCTCAGAAGAAGGCTGGTGAATAACAACAAAGATCAACTTGCCCTTTAGCGCAAGCTCTTTCAAAAGGTCCATGATGTTTTCAGAATCTCTCGATGACAATCCTGAGGTTGGTTCATCCACAAAAAGAACAGAAGGCTCGCGAATAACCTCAAGCGCACAGTTGAGTCTTTTTCTCTGACCACCACTGATTTTCTTATTCATCGGATTACCGACCTGTATATCCTTAATTTCAAAAAGCCCAAGCGATGTCAACGTGCCGTCCACTCGTTCTCTGATTTCATCATCGGTCAGTCCGTCAAAACAAAGTTTCGCGTTAAGAAAAAGATTTTGGTACACAGAGAGTTCTTCAATTAATAGGTCATCTTGACTTATATAACCAATCATTCCGTTTACACCGTCAGTATCATGATGAATATCAATTCCATTGATAGTAACACTTCCCGAATAAGGGGTGTAAGCTCCATTAAGAATATTCAGAAGAGTAGATTTACCGGAACCTGAAGCACCCATAATTCCGATAAGGCTTCCTGATTCTTCAGTAAATGTCAATGGATGACATCCAATTTTACCACCTTTAAAACGATAGGTGATATCATCAGCAACGAATACAATCTTATTTTGACTCAGGTCGCTTAAGAAACTACTGATAATGTCGCTATAGTATATCGGACTCACCTTTGTACTTCGTATAGAAGATCCTTGAGTGAGGATATATGTTCTCTCTGGGTCAATTATTTGCCCATTCAATAATAATTCGTCCTTGCCGAAAAATTTCACGGCATACATGCCAACGCTTTCAACACTTTGAACAGCAAGGGTTCCACTCAGAGCGTCGTGTTGAATGTGCTTGTTTTCGGTGCGATTCGAAAGGGCCTTATCTGCATTAATTATCAGCACGTTAGAATCGTCAGCAATTGTCGATTCGGAACAAGTAACAAAAGCCTTTAATTGCTGTAGCTCTTTATTTGGAATATTAAAAACCTCTGATATTGTATCAACAAACTCTAATTCTTGTTCAGAGGGAGTTTTGTCAATGTTGATGTATTCCACTAATCTTAACAGGACAAATATTTTCTGTCTTTGCTCTAATTCAGCGTTTATCTGTGTACCTATTTTTAGGACTTTCACAGAGTTTACCGCAGTCTTTTTGCGCTTTCCCTCCTTACCCTTTGAAACTTTGTGGTGTGTTTCTAAGTATTCATCATAGTGCGCCAAGTAAGCAAGCACCTGATCTTGCGATAGACGCTGCTTTAGGAAATTTTCAACAACAATGCGGCTCTTATTATTCAGGTCATCAACATCCGCAATGATGGCAAATAACTGCATCAAGGCTTTTAGTAGCTTCTCACTCATCTATTTAATTCTTATTCGTCTGGCTCTGAGAGCATCCAAAAGTAGGAAAGCAGTCTTAAGAGGCACAGCCAAAGACAGCTTTATTTTCTACCTTTCTACCTTTACTATTTTCTTTGAACTTTATAATCTGTCAACTGTCTGTTACTTCGAAACGGAGCATTAAATTCGCAGCATGCAAGTTAAAACCAATAAAGTACTCGTAATATCTGCTATTATTCTTTTCGCAGCGCTTTCACGCATTATTCCGCACCCTATGAATTTTGCCCCTTTGGGCGCCATGGCCTTATTTGGAGCAGCTTATTTTGGCAAGAAGGGAAGCGGTTTACTTTGGGTTATGTTAGCTTGGTTCCTAAGTGACGTAGTCCTGAATAACTTTATTTATTCAATACAATCAGGCTTTTCTCTGTTTACAACACAGTCAATATTTATTTACGGAAGCATTGTTCTTATATATGCCCTAGGTAAGACCCTATTCAGAAAATTTACAGTGGGTAGAATGCTTGTAGGTAGTTTATCTGCGAGTGTAATCTTCTTTGCAATCAGCAATTTTGGTGTTTGGATGCAAGGTGGGTTATATCCAATGACTTGGGAAGGACTTATTACTTGTTATTCAGCGGCAATTCCGTTTTTTCAGAGCACCCTATCTGGTGACTTAATTTACAGCGGCCTGCTTTTCATTGCCTATGAAAAACTATTTCGTCAGCAGCTGGACGAAAGTAGAGTTGAGAAATAGCCTCTAGGTTAGTCCTATCTCGATAACAATTTCATTTTTCTCATCTTGGATATGATCATCATAACGGTAGTGGGTTAACTTCAATTTGCATGAAGGGTCAGTGTTCGAGTTAATGTCAAGTGGCATCTTGATTAATACCTTTCCTTGTTTCGCTATAAATTCCCCTTCAAAATGAGTCGTGAACTCGTAGCCATCCTTTTTTATTTTCTGGTTGCTTAGGACTCTCAGATCCAACAGTCCTGATTCATGCGTAAGAAAAACACTTTTTTCAAGAACTTGAAGACTATAGGGTTGGTCGTAAATATTGAAATAAAAAATGACCAAGTCGTTTGATCCAAGATCAACACCGTTAGCGGAGAACCTATGCGTTTCAAAAACCTTAAACCATTTCGGGAAACCAGTAGTTCTTCGTTTATTTATCTCATAAACTCCATGCCTGATCTGAGCCGAAGATGTCGGCATTATCACTTGTGAATGAACCAGTTTTGGGATAATGGAAGCATACAACTCATTGGTTATGGTCATGCCTAAACCAACTATTCCCAAATTGGAAATAAACTTTCTACGTTCCACTAATCAAAATCCTCTGTTAATACACTAAATTAAGTTTCAGAATGGATTACGAATGCAAAACTCTAAAGGTTGCTTTGTCCTCCTGAGTTAAGTAGATCCGTCCAAAACTTCGGTGATCTCTTTGCAAGCCCATTTTATCTCATCTTCTGTTATGCACAATGGCGGAGCAAGTCGAAAGGCGTTGCGGCAACTCAAGAAATAGAATCCAATAATTCCTTTTTCCAAAAGCTGATGGATCACTTGATTCACCTTTTCTTCTGAAGCTAATTCAACCGCAAACATGAATCCCAATGATCTTAATTCAATAATTGATTCATGTGATAATAATTCATTGAATAACAGTGACTTATAATTTACTTCGTCAATCCATTTTTCTTTTTCTAGAACTTTTAAATTAGCTAATGCTGCTGCGCAACAAACAGGGTGCCCCCCAAAGGTGGTGATGTGTCCCAAAACTGGATCATGTGTCAGCAGTTCCATGTTTTCTTTACTAGAAATAAAGGCTCCAATAGGCATGCCTCCACCAAATGCTTTTGCGGTGCAAAGGATGTCTGGTACCACACCAAACTGTTGAAAGGCAAATAGAGTTCCCGTGCGACCCATTCCCGTTTGTATCTCGTCAAAGATGAGTGACGCCCCAACTTCAGTGCATCGTTTGCGCAAGGCTTGGATGTATGACTTGTCTGGAATGCGCACTCCCGCATCGCCTTGTATGGGTTCTACGATAACTGCCGCGTGTGCTTCTGTTATGCGATCTAACTGATCTATTTTGTTGAAGTCGATGAAGGTGGTACCTGGTACAAAAGGTCGGAACTGTTGTTTCTTGACCTCGTTACCTGTTACGCTTAGCGCGCCATGCGTAGCTCCGTGGTAGCTGCTTTTCATTGCCACGATTTCATACCGTCCCGTAATGCGTTTTGCGAGCTTAAGAGATGCTTCTACAGCTTCTGTTCCAGAGTTCACGAAGTAGCTGCAGTTCAGCGAATCGGGCAGGAGAGAGGCCAGCTTATCGGCTAGTTTGTTTTGAGGATCTTGGCTGAATTCGCCATAAGGTATTACGTGCTGGTACTTATCCAGTTGTTCTTTGATGGCATTGATTACGTGTGGATGTCGATGTCCAATGTTGGTTACAGCAATACCAGATATCAAATCCAAGTATTTTTTACCCTG
>Ga0257120_1001833_pt1 | contig 13495 bp, 13 predicted proteins | sample SI106_10metaG_FD_190153 | JGI IMG/M metagenome (GOLD analysis project Ga0257120, IMG submission 190153) | Marine microbial communities from Saanich Inlet, British Columbia, Canada - SI106_10 | ecosystem: Environmental > Aquatic > Marine > Inlet | place: Canada: British Columbia | collected... | reverse complement strand
TAGAATTATATGATAATAGCGGAAAGTTAATTTCAAAAATGGATAAGCAAAAAGGTGTATCTTCTTTTGATATTAAGAAGTACTCAGCAGGAACATATACTATAAAAGTAATGCCTGAAGGGATAACTTATCAAATTGTAAAACAATAATGGGGAAGGCGCTTGGTATTGATTATGGTACTAAGCGTACTGGTATTGCAATTACTGATGCAATGCAAATTATTGCTACAGGTTTAACAACTGTTTCTACTTCAAAGCTTGATGATTTTATTGCTGATATAGTAGTAAAAGAAAAAATTGAATGTTTTGTAGTGGGTGATCCTAAAAACTTAGATGGGACTGCAACTGATAGCACGGGTCATGTGAATGGTTTCGTTAAAAGATTAAAACAAAAATACCCTACTATCCCTATACATCAAATTGATGAACGCTTTACTTCTAAAATTGCTAAACAAAGCATTTTTGCAAGTGGAATAAAAAAGAAGGGAAGGCAAAATAAAGCACTAGTGGATGAAGTAAGTGCAACTATTATTTTACAGAATTATTTGGATTATAATTAAAGTTTCTTTTTAAGAAACTGCCCCGTAATCGATTTTTTACATTTTACAATTTCCTCAGGAGTTCCTTCAAAAACTATTTTTCCTCCTTTATCACCTCCTTCAGGTCCAAGGTCAATTATCCAATCGGCACATTTTATTACATCTAAGTTATGCTCAATACAAACGATAGAGTGTCCTTTTTCTATTAAGGCGTAAAAGGAGTTTAAGAGCTTATTAATATCATGAAAATGAAGTCCTGTAGTTGGTTCGTCAAAAATGAAAAGTGTTTTTTCGGTAGTATTTCCTTTTCCTAGAAAGGAGGCTAATTTTATTCTTTGCGCTTCACCACCACTTAAGGTGTTGGAGGATTGTCCTAGTTTTACATAGTTAAGTCCAACATCTTGTAGGGGCTGTAATTTTCGTGCAATATTTGTTTCATTATTGCTTTCAAAAAAGGCAATTGCTTCATCCACTGATAGGCTGAGTATATCTGCAATATTTTTATCTCCTACTTTTATTTCTAGTATTTCCTTCTTAAATCGTTTCCCTTTGCAATGTTCACATTCTAAATGAACATCTGCCATGAACTGCATTTCTACTGTCGTTTCTCCTTCTCCTTTACATTGCTCGCATCTTCCTCCGTCTACATTAAATGAGAAAAATCCTGTCTTGTATTTTCTGGTTTCAGCTAAAGGTTGGCTAGCAAATAGTTTTCTGATATCGTCATATACCTTAATATAAGTTGCTGGGTTCGATCGGGATGATTTTCCAATAGGATTTTGGTCAATAAACTCCAGTTTGCTTAAGTTATTGGTGCTGATGCTTAGCGTTTCATAGTTTTTATTGGCTTTAGTAAAATTCCCGAAATGAGTATTTAAAGCAGGCTTTAAAATATCTCTTACTAAGGTTGATTTTCCTGACCCACTCATTCCTGTTACTAGCGTTAATCCATGTAACGGGAAATCAACATCTACATTTTTTAGGTTATGTTTATTTATCCCTTCTATTCTGATTTTATCTTTTGTACTTCTTCTATTTTTTGGTGTAGGTATTTCTAATTTCCCTGATAGATATTGTGTTGTTAAACTTTTTTTCTCCTTGTAAATATCCTTTAATTTCCCTTGGAAAATTATTTCTCCCCCATGAATTCCAGCTTCAGGTCCAATGTCAATAATCTGATCGGCTTGCTCCATTATTTCCTCATCATGCTCCACTACAATAACGGTATTTCCTATATCTCTTAGTTCTTTTAGGATTTTAATCAGGCGTTCGGTATCTTTGGAATGGAGGCCAATACTTGGTTCATCCAAAATGTACATAGCACCAACCAATGAACTACCAATAGAAGTAGCAAGATTGATCCTTTGTGACTCTCCTCCTGATAGTGTATTGGATTTCCTATCAAGTGTTAGGTAGCTTAGTCCTACTTCATTTAAGTAGTGTAGTCTGCTGCTAATTTCCTGTGTTAGTCGGTCAGCAACTTTGCTGTCAGCAGTATCTAGCTTTATATTTTTGAAGAATAATAAGGCTTCACCAACATTCATTTTTACAATGTCTGCTATGTTTTTATCGGCAACCTTTACATATAGTGCATCTTTTCGTAATCTTGATCCGCCACATTCATTGCAATCAGTTTTCCCTCTATACCTTGCTATAAGTACTCGGTTTTGTATCTTGTATTTGTCGCTTTCAAGTTTATCAAAAAATTGATAAATTCCCTTGCACTTATTTTTTCCATTCCATAGAATATCCTTCTCTTCAGCAGTTAGCTCATGATAAGGTCTATGAACTGGGAAATTGAACTTGGCAGAACGAATAATAAATCTATCTTTCCATTTGCTCAATTTTTCACCACTCCAACAGCTTACCACTCCCTGATAAACAGATAGATTTTCATTGCCAATTACTTTCTTTTTATCTATCCCAAGTATTGATCCGAAACCCTCACATTTTTTACAAGCTCCATAAGGATTATTAAAAGCGAATAGATGTGTGCTGGGCTTTTCAAATTGTATCCCATCTAGTTCAAACTTATTGGAGAAATGATATGATTTTTCTTTTATTTGAATAGTGCATTCTCCATCTCCTTCAAAAAAAGCAGTTTGTACGGAATCAGCAATTCTACCTTCATTGTCTGTGTCGTCAATAATAATACGGTCAATTACAACTTGAAGATTACTTGCATCAACAGTTACTTCATTTTTTAATAAGTCTTTTATTTTGGCAATTTCCCCTTCATATATAACGCGTGAGAAGCCTTGTAACCTTAATGTAGAGAGTATATTACTATCGCTTTCTCCTTTGTAGTTAGCAGAAATGATTACTATTTCCTCCTTATTTTGTGTTTTTATAAAATCAACAACATCACTTACTTGGTGTCGTTTTACTTGCTTTCCTGTTATTGGAGATATCGTTTTTCCAATTCTTGCAAAAAGCAGTTTTAAGTAATCGTATATTTCGGTACTTGTTCCTATTGTTGATCTAGGATTATTGGTAGTAGTTTTCTGTTCAATAGCAATAGCAGGGCATATTCCTAGTATTTCATCTACTTCTGGTTTTTGTAATTTTCCAAGGAATTGACGAGCGTATGACGACAGGCTTTCAATGTATCGTCTTTGCCCTTCAGCAAACAAAGTGTCAAAGGCTAATGACGATTTTCCACTTCCTGACACGCCAGAAATGACAATGAGCTGATCCTTTGGAATGCTAATTGTGATGTTTTTGAGGTTGTGAAGACGTGCTCCTCTAATCTCAATATTGTCGGTAGTATTTGTTTGTTTTTTAGCCATCTATATTTTGCAGATTTTGCAAAGCTAAGAAATTAGATTTGGATATTTAAATTTGTTTTACTATATTTGGACCTGAATTTGTACAATTAATTAACAATTTACCCGCCTATAGACACACATCTACTTTAAAATTTTTATTAACTAAAAACAAAGTTTATGTTGTCACACAATCTTACTGATAAAATATTAGTGCAAAATTTCTTAAATGGAGATAATAAATCATTTGAAGAATTATTAAGCAGACATAAAAATAGAGTATTCGCTTTTATTATGTCAAAAGTTAAAAATCGTGATATTACTGAAGATATTTTTCAGGATACCTTTATAAAAGTCATCAATTCCTTAAAAAGAGGAAAGTATAATGAGGAAGGAAAATTCCTGCCTTGGATGATGCGTATTTCCCATAACTTAGTGATTGATCATTTTAGAAAAGAATCTAAAATGAGAAAAATAAGACCAACTGCTGAATTTGATATTTTTGATGTATTGGATGATGGGAGTAAGAATCAGGAAGAAATGATGATACAAACTCAAGTCCATGCTGATTTAAAAGTATTGATTGAGCAGTTGCCTGAGGATCAGAAAGAAGTATTAAAGATGAGGTATTTTGAAGATTTATCTTTTAAAAAGATTGCTGATTTAACAGACTCAAGTATTAACACCTCTTTAGGTAGGATGCGTTATGCCTTAATTAATTTACGAAAGTTGGCCGAAAAGCAACATATTGATTTGCAAGTAAAATAAATTATAAACTTGTATAATATAAAGTAGACTATTGCGTTCAGGGTGTGTAATGAATCTTAAAAACATATTATATGAGCAAAAACTCTACTTTAAAATTGTGGGATCATCTGTTAAAAGAAGAATATACTTCTTTTGATAAATCGGCACACAACTTCCTTTCTGAAACACAGTTAGGGCCAAAAAAAGAAACAATAGATACTATTCTTGCGTACGCAAGTTCAGTGAAAGCAATTAGGACAAAATCGAATGATAAAATTCTAATTTCGTTAAACTAAGTGGTTTTGGTTAGTAAAAGAGGTCTTTAGGCCTCTTTTATTTTTTACTTTTGTTTCTGTGAATAAACAAGAAAGAACAAAACACTTCATAGCATATTTTTCTGAAAATATGCCAGAGGCAAAAACAGAATTAGATTATACTAATGTTTTTGAACTTACGGTTGCCGTAATCCTGTCGGCACAATGTACGGACAAGCGTGTAAACATTATTACCAAAGATTTATTTAGGGAAATGCCAACTGCTGAAGTAATGGCAGAAGCCTCTATTGATGCTATTTTTGATTTGATAAAATCCTGTTCTTATCCAAGGAATAAAGCAAAGCATTTATCAGGAATGGCAAAAATGCTAATGCAAGAGTTTAATGCTGAAATCCCTGCAGACCTAGAAGATTTACAGAAATTACCAGGAGTGGGGCGTAAAACAGCCAATGTAGTAGGATCTGTTTATTTTGATATTCCTGCCATGCCAGTAGATACTCATGTGTTTCGGGTAGCAGATAGAATTGGACTTACAACTAATGCCAAAAATCCTTTGCAAGCAGAATTACAATTGCTAAAACTATTTCCAACAGAGAAACTAAATATTGCTCATCATTGGATGATATTGCATGGCAGATACCTTTGTAAAGCAAGAAGGCCTGAATGTGAAAGATGTGGAATTACTTCAATTTGCAAGTATTTTGCTAAAAAGTAATTTTGTTAATAAAACAAGCGTCTTTTTTTTGATGTTTGCTTAAGAATTTCTCTAATTTGTATAAAATATTTAACTATGAGCAAAAAGGATCAAAGTGCTAAAATGAAGGCACTAGAACTTACATTAGGTAAGTTAGAAAAAACATACGGAAAAGGAGTTGTTATGAAGTTGGGTGACAAAGTAGTAGAAGATATTGAAGCAATTCCAACTGGCTCAATTAACTTGGATTTAGCTTTAGGTGTGGGTGGTTATCCTAGAGGAAGAGTGATTGAAATTTATGGTCCTGAATCATCAGGAAAAACAACATTAACAATACATGCTATTGCTGAAGTGCAAAAACAAGGTGGTGTAGCTGCTTTTATTGATGCAGAACACGCTTTTGATGCTTCTTATGCTGCTGCTTTAGGTGTAGATGTAGATAATTTATATATTTCTCAACCTGATAATGGAGAGCAGGCACTTGAAGTTGCTGATCATTTAATTAGTTCTGGAGCTGTAGATTTAGTAGTAGTGGATTCAGTTGCAGCACTTACTCCAAAATCAGAGATTGAAGGAGAAATGGGAGATAGTAAAATGGGTTTACATGCTCGTTTAATGTCGCAAGCACTTAGGAAATTAACAGCAACTATTAGTAAAACTAAATGTACTGTTATCTTTATTAATCAAATAAGAATGAAGATTGGAGTAATGTTTGGTAACCCTGAGACAACTACTGGTGGTAATGCTTTAAAATTCTATTCTTCAGTTCGTTTGGACATCAGAAGAATTGGTGCAATTAAAAATGGAGAAGACATTGTTGGAAATAGAACTAGGGTTAAAGTTGTAAAGAATAAAGTAGCTCCTCCATTCCGTAAGGTAGAATTTGATATTATGTTTGGTGCTGGAATTTCTCGTTCAGGAGAGGTATTGGATAAAGCAGTTGATTTAGAAATTGTGAAAAAAGCAGGTTCTTGGTTTAGTTATGGTGATACAAAACTAGGGCAGGGGCGTGATGCTGTTAAGCAAATGATTGCTGATAATCCTGAACTTAATGAGGAAATTGAAACTAAAATTAAAGAAGCTTTAACTCAAGAATAATTGCTAATGATGCGTAATATTGCAGTTATTGCTGTACTTTTTTTGTGGGCTTGTGGTAATGTTAAGGATAATACTACTGAAAAATCAGAGATCATTTTGCTTTCAGAAAGTATTGAGAATGACCCTACTAATACAGCTCTTTTGTTGGATAGGGCAAACTATAACAAGAAGAAAAATAATTTAGAATCAGCACTTTTTGATTTAAATCAGTGTGTGCAATTGGATTCTTTAAATTATGCTTTTCATTATGCAGTAGCAGAAATTTATTTTGAACTTTCAAAAAAAGAAAATGCTAACGGAGAGTATCCTTCACTAGTTAGGCATCATCTTACTAAGGCAATTAAACTAAATGATAAGCACGAAAAATCTCATGCTTTATTAGGCGAATTGCTGTTGGCTTATGCTGAGTACAATGATGCAATTGTTTCTTTTAATACTTCCTTGAAACTAGATTATAATCAAGCAAAAACGCATATGTTAATGGGTTATGCTTTTAAGCAATCAGGGCAAGAGGATAATGCAATTAATTGTTTTAGAAATGCAGTAAATGTTGATCCTGAGTTTAAAGAAGCCTTTGTTCAGCTAGGGCAGATGTTCCATTTGAGAGGAGATACAATAGCGGCTACCTATTATAATAATGCTTTAAAGTTAGATCCTTTTGATGAAATGACGCTTTACAATAAAGCATTGTTTTATCAGAGTATTATGGATTGGAATGCTGCTTTGGAGGCTTATGCTGCTTTGCATAAAGTGGATTATACACACAGTAGTGGGCATTATAATATTGGCTTTATCCACATGGAACTTGGGCTTTATGATGTAGCGTCTAATAATTTTTCTGATGCGATTTATTCTAATTCTGAGTTTTTTGAAGCCTACTACTCCAGAGGGAATTGTTTTGAAACATTAGGGAATATAAAGCAAGCCGAAATAGATTATAGAAGGGCAATTGAAATTAATCCTGATTATACTTTTGCAATAGAAGCCTTACAAGAATTAGAAAAAAGAAATAAAAACATTAATAAATAATGAGCGTACAAGACCAAATAACAAGCGATATTAAAGAGGCAATGAAAGCCAGAAATGTAGATAAACTAGCTGCACTAAGGGCTGTGAAATCTGCAATAATGCTAGAAGCAACTAAGGAAGGTATTCCTGAAGTAAAGGATGAAGTTTCCTTAAAGATAATTGCCAAATTAGTAAAGCAAAGAAAAGATTCTGCTGCTATATTTACAGAACAAAACAGACCTGATTTAGCAGTTGATGAAAACAATCAATTGGTTTACCTTGAAGGCTATTTACCAGCACAGATGGGAGAGGAGGAAGTTAGAAAAATTGTGCAAGAAGTTATTGCAAAGGTGGGTGCATCATCACCAGCTGATATGGGAAAATGCATGGGCCCATTAATGGGTAGGTTAAATGGTAAGGCAGATGGTTCGCTTATTTCTAAATTAGTAAAAGAGGAGCTTTCTAAATAGATACTAGATTTTAGATTGAAAAATAGAGGTAATAAAAAAGGCGAACAAATGTTCGCCTTTTCTTTTTTAGCACCAACTAAAAAATTTATTTTACTTTATTCACAACAGCTTTAAAAGCTTCTGGATGATTCATTGCTAAATCAGCTAAAACCTTTCTGTTAAGTTCGATTCCATGAGCATGAATTTTACCCATAAATACTGAATAAGACATACCTTGCAATCTTGTTCCTGCATTAATACGAGCAATCCATAATGCACGGAAAGTTCTCTTTTTGTTTTTTCTATCACGGTATGCATATTGCATTCCTTTTTCTACAGCATTCTTTGCTACTGTATGTACGTTCTTTCTTCTTCCAAAGTATCCTTTGGCAGCTTTTAAAATTTTGTTTCTTCTAGCTTTGGCAGCTACTGAATTGACCGATCTTGGCATAGTTTAATGTTTTTTGGTGTATAGTGGCTTTTAATTTTTGTGCCCTTGTGTGAACTACATACCTGGTTAATAACCTAATTTGTTTTAAAGTCCTAACTGAAGTTTAACACTCTTTGCATCAGCTTTTGATACATATCCTGTCTTAGTTAAGTTGTGCTTTTGTTTAGTCTCTTTCTTAGTTAAGATGTGTGACTTAAACGCATGCTTTCTTTTTAATTTACCAGAACCTGTAAGTTTGAATCTCTTTTTGGCTCCAGCCTTTGTTTTCATTTTTGGCATTGTCTCTTTGTTTTATTTCTTCTTTTTTGGTGCTATAATCATTATCATTTTCTTTCCTTCAAGTTTTGGCATATTTTCTACTACACCAACATCCTCTAGCGCTTGTGCTAGTTTTAACAGTAAAATCTGACCTTGGTCTTTAAAGATGATTGTTCTACCTCTAAAAAATACAAATGCTTTTACTTTTGATCCTTCTGCTAAAAAGCTTCTAGCATGTTTTAATTTAAAATCAAAATCATGCTCTCCTGTATTTGGTCCAAATCTTAACTCCTTAATAACAACCTTTTGTGCTTTACTTTTGATTGCTTTTTGCTTTTTCTTCTGATCGTAAATAAACTTTTTATAATCTATTACTTTACAAACTGGTGGTTCTGCTTTCGGAGAAATTTCTACTAAATCTAAATTAAGATTTCTAGCAATTTTAAGTGCTTCATCAAGTTGAACAATATTTGGTTCTACTTCATCACCAACCATTCTTACGAATGCAGCTGTAATTTCTCTATTTGTTCTGTGTAGTTTTTTGGCTATTACCCTACCTCTGAATGGTCTCTTTTTTGCGATTGCGTTACCGTTTTAGTTATTAAAAGTGATTAAATTATCTATTTCCTCTGTTATTATTTCTATCAATCCATCAACCGAAATGCTTCCTAAATCCTCACCTCCATGTTTACGAACTGAGATAGTTCCTTCTTTTTCCTCTCTTTCGCCAACTATAATGATGTAAGGAACTTTTGAAACTTCAGCATCTCTTATCTTTCTACCTGTAGTTTCAGCCCTATGGTCAATTGGGCCGCAAATATCGTAATTTTTTAATAACTTGGATACTTTTTCTGCATAATCATGAAACTTCTCACTGATGGGTAAAATAGTAAATTGATCTGGAGCTAGCCAAAGAGGGAAATTACCTCCACAATGCTCAATTAATACGGCTACAAATCGTTCCATAGAACCGAATGGCGCTCGGTGAATCATTACAGGCCTGTGTTTCTTGTTGTCCGAACCTGTATATTCTAGTTCAAAACGCTCTGGTAAATTGTAATCTACTTGAATAGTTCCTAATTGCCACTCTCTCCCTATAGCATCTTTTACCATAAAGTCAAGTTTCGGACCATAAAAGGCAGCTTCACCATATTCTACTACTGTATCCAATCCTTTTTCTGCAGCTGCTTCAATAATTGCACTTTCTGCTTTTTCCCAGTTTTCATCCGAACCAATGTATTTTGCTTTGTTTTCAGGGTCACGCAATGAAATTTGTGCTTTATAATCCGTAAAACCTAATGCTTTAAATACATAAAGCACTAAATCAATTACTGACATAAATTCTTGTTTTACTTGGTCAGGACGCACAAACAAATGAGCGTCATCTTGCGTAAATCCTCTAACTCGCGTTAGTCCATGTAATTCTCCTGATTGTTCGTAACGATAAACAGTACCAAATTCTGCAAAACGAACAGGTAAATCTTTATAAGAATATTGTTTTGCTTTGTAAATCTCACAGTGGTGAGGGCAGTTCATAGGTTTTAGGAAAAATTCCTCTCCCTCATTAGGAGTTTTGATAGGTTGGAAAGAATCCTCTCCGTATTTTTCGTAATGACCAGAACAAACATATAAATCTTTATTAGCAATATGTGGCGTGATTACGGGTAAGTAACCTGCCTGTGTTTGTGCTTTCTTAAGGAAGTTCTCTAACTTTTCTCTAAGTTGAGCTCCTTTAGGTAGCCATAATGGTAAACCTTGTCCTACTTTTTGTGAAAAAGTAAAAAGCTCCATTTCTTTTCCTAGTTTTCTGTGGTCACGCTTTTTTGCTTCCTCCAATAATTCTAGGTGTGCTGTAAGTTCTTTTTGCTTAGGGAAAGATACTCCATAAATACGCGTAAGTTGTTTACGGTTTTCATCTCCTCTCCAGTAAGCACCAGCAATGCTAAGTAGTTTTACAGCTTTTATTTTTCCTGAAGTTGGGATGTGTGGACCTCTACATAAATCAGTAAAATTACCTTGTGTGTAAAAAGTAATTGTTCCATCATCCAATCCTTCTAATAATTCTAATTTGTACTCATCACCCTTTTTTGTAAAGTAAGCAATTGCTTCTTCTTTGGAAATAGCCTTTCTTTCAAATGACATTTTCTGAGAAGCTAATTCCTTCATCTTCTTCTCAATTTTTGGTAACTCATCAGATGATAAAACTCTATCTCCTAAATCAATATCGTAATAAAAACCATTATCGATTGCAGGACCAATTCCTAATTTAACTCCAGGATAAAGCGCCTCTAATGCTTCTGCCATAATGTGAGCAGAAGAATGCCAAAAACTCATTTTACCTTCCTTATCGTTCCAAGTGTGTAGGGTAAGGGTAGAGTCGGTGGTGATAGCACGGTTTGCATCCCAAACTTCTCCGTTTACACTAGCTGATAGCACATTTCGTGCCAGCCCTTCAGAAATTCCCATAGCAATATCCATTGCTGAAGTTCCGCTTTCTACTTGTTTGATACTTCCATCAGGAAGAGTAATGTTAATCATTCGTTTTTATTTTAAAGGTTGCAAATGTAAGGATTAGATGTTAGATAGCAGTAGTGAGATTTTAGATTTTATTTGGTGGGTGAAATGGTAGGTTTTTTCTTATATTTGGGGTTTACTTTAACATCATGAAAAAACTATTAATTTGCTTGCTGTTACCAATTGTTACTGAGGCACAAGTAATTCTTCAATTAGATACTTTTATTAGGACAGTACCTGAGGTAGGGTTTAATGGAAATACGATAAGAGGTCCTTCTTGGATTGATTTAGAATTTAATGATTCAGTAGCCACAATGTATCCTCAAATATTAAGATATCCTGCTGGTGGGGTTGCTGATTATTGGGATTGGAGCACGGGTTGGTTTTATCCTCAATCTGTTTTGGATACAGCTATTATTGATACGATATACACTATGAATTCAGGCTGGTATGTTTTGGATACAATAGATATTCGTCCAATAATCTTTCAGCAAGCATTAGACCAAATATATGCGGAGGGGATTTTTGTAATGAATATGATGAGTGCTAATGTTGCTATTCAGTCAGCTGCTTTAAGAAATGCTATTGCTCAAGGTGTTTCAATAAATAAAGTTGAACTTGGAAGTGAGATGAATCATGAAAATGTTTTTAAAATTATGAAGTACCCAACAGCTGGTGATTATGCAAGGGCTTGTAATTTGTATATTGATTCTATTAAAGCAATAATTCCAAATGCAGAGATAGCAGTTGTTGGAGGGAATAGAGGAACAGATTCTACTCGTGCATATCATTGGAATGATAGTATTTATTCTATTGTAGATTCTGCTGATGCTTTGGTGTGGCATACTTATTTGTACCTGAAGGACAAGGATACTACTTTTAGCAAAAAACAACTTTTAGCTTTCCCGTTTTATAGAGTACCATTGTATGAGAAATGGAGAGGTTTTAATGATACGGTTTCTGAATTGCAGGATTATGAAATTTGGGTTACAGAATATAATTTATTTGACAAATCATCCGATAAAAGATTTACAAACACTTGGGCGCAAGTGCTGATGCTTTCTGCTATGAATAATGAGTTTATGAATAACAGATTAGTGGAGATGCTTTTGCTGCACAATGTAGGTGGTATTTTTACTAATTTTGATGCTCTGGATGTAGAGAATAATTTTAGGAAAAGAGCAACAGGAATATTTGCATCCATTTGGAATGGGGCATTGCAGAATATGGCGGTTTCAACTAAGATTGAAATCCCAAATAGTTTAATAGATTCTGTTGAATATGCAAATAATAATGGCTTGATAAATAAGGTTTATTTCCCTAAGTTGTTTGGATGGAAATTTGAAAATAACTTTGACCAGAAGGTTGTATTGAGTAATATATCTGCTGATACAATTTTAGTTGCTGTAGTTAATCTTTTTCCTGGAAATGTAAGTTGGAAAAAGTGGTCTTCAGATTCTCTTATGGCACAGATTGATAGTCTTTCTTATGTTCAAATGCAAAGAGATACAGGGACAGTAGACATTGTTTTATTGCCTTATTCTATTAATGTTGCTTCTGGAATTCCTGTGCCGTCTGCTACTATTAATCAAACAGTATTTCCTAAACAAAAACTATTAAAAATAGTAGATGTGCTAGGTAGAGAAAGTCAGCCGAAAAGAAATACGCCACTATTCTATATTTATGAAAATGGGGTAGTAGAGAAAAAGGTAATTATTGAGTAAATCTAACTTTGTATTATCCCAGGATTATAAGCCTCTTTTATAGGAGCATTATTGGCAGCTTCTATTCCCATAGAGATTACTTTACGGGTTTCTAATGGATCAATAATAGCATCTACCCAAAGACGAGAAGCAGCATAGTAAGGTGAGGTTTGTGCATCATACTTATCCGTAATTGTTTTCAATAAATTTGCTTCTACTTTTGCGTCAATTTCTTCTCCTCTAATTTTTAAAGATGCTTTTTCAATTTGCAGTAAAACTTTAGCCGCTTGTTCTCCACCCATTACAGCAAGTTGAGCAGTTGGCCAAGCAACAATTAATCTTGGATCGTAAGCTTTTCCACACATTGCATAGTTGCCAGCACCATAGGAATTTCCAATAATAACAGTGAATTTAGGAACTACAGAATTGGCCATAGCATTTACCATTTTGGCACCATCTTTTATAATTCCACCATGCTCGGAACGAGAGCCTACCATAAATCCAGTAACATCTTGCAAGAAAACTAAAGGAATTTTTTTCTGATTACAATTAGCAATAAAACGGGCTGCTTTGTCTGCAGAATCGGAATAGATAACCCCCCCAAATTGCATTTCTCCTTTTTTTGTTTTAATCATTTCTCTTTGGTTGGCTACAATACCCACTGCCCAACCATCTACTCTGGCATATCCGCAAATTAGGGATTGTCCGTACCCTTCTTTATATTCTTCAAATTCGGAATCATCTACAAGTCGAGCAATGATGTCCTTCATGTTGTAAGGTTTTGCTCTGTCTCTAGGTAATATTCCGTAAATTTCTCTTTCGTTCTCTTTTGGAGCTTTACTTTCTTTCCTGTTGAAGCCTGCCTTTTCGGTATCGCCAATTTTATCCATTATATTTCGGATTTTATCCAAAGCATCTTTATCGTCCTTTGCTTTGTAATCCGTAACCCCTGAAATTTCGCAATGTGTAGTAGCACCACCTAAAGTTTCGTTATC
>Ga0257120_1001832_pt1 | contig 13495 bp, 13 predicted proteins | sample SI106_10metaG_FD_190153 | JGI IMG/M metagenome (GOLD analysis project Ga0257120, IMG submission 190153) | Marine microbial communities from Saanich Inlet, British Columbia, Canada - SI106_10 | ecosystem: Environmental > Aquatic > Marine > Inlet | place: Canada: British Columbia | collected... | reverse complement strand
GGTAAGTATTGTTTTAACAAAAACTCCTCAAAAAACCATGCTGTATGAGATAAGTGCCACTTAGGAGGACTAACGAACTCAGCAGGTTGTGGCACATAATCTTCGATTGCTAATGGCTCGCAAATTTTTAGGGTAAGACTTTTCACATCAAAAAATCGCTCGACTATTTCGGAATTCACTTGGATGATGGCAAATATTAAAATTGTAATCAGGAGGATTATTAAATTCAAGCTAAATCTGAATGATTGAAGAATTTATACAAGACTAATTACACAGAAAGCTCAATTTTCATGACATTCATTCTACTTTTAAGCTCTTCCAATGAAAAAAGTTTCACTCATACTATTCAATATTCTAATTGTTTGTTCTGCTTACAGTCAAGATGTTAATTCCATTTCAACTATCCCAACAAATCCTGACAATACAGACTTTGTTAAAGCTGTTGTGAACACAACAATGAATACTCCAGATTGCTGGATTAACACATCTTCTGTAACCACAACAGTTAATAATCATTCTATTATTGGAGCTCATTGTTCAGGAATTGCACAACAGATTTGCACAAAATCCGACACCTACAATTTAGGTGTTCTAGCTGTGGGTAATCATTCAATAAGCTATGACATGTTCTACGGTAATTTAAGTTCAGGCCAAACGCAGTGTGCATCATACACTCTTGGCGATTCGTTAAGCACATCATTCAATGTTAGCAATGCGGGCGGTAATCTCCCTGTTGAAATTCACCCACAAGGATCCCACAATATTTGTGAGGGTGATTCATTCTATATCTTAACAGACCGGACTTATTGTTGGGGCAGACAGTTTAGTACGTGGTCCAGTGGAATTTACTTTATTCAGACCATGGGAAACGAACCTTTCACAACAAAAGTGATTATCCTTTAATTTTATCGAGTATGCTTTTTGGTAAAGCATCCTTATGCATTAAAAGACCGATAGTTTTCATTCTTAAATAGGACTCGGACATATATAAATATCCATCAAAATGTCCCGTTTCGCCCCAAGAGTTTTTAATGATATAGTATCTAACTCCATTTACATCTTGCGCAATTCCCAATAAGTGCATTAAATGATCATCAGTAGTTGTTAGATTCTCAAAATTCTGTTGTCTATTAATTGATGTAACCTCAATCTCTTCGCCCGGTAAGTCATAGAGACTATCTCGTTTAATGTCTTTGGGGATTATTGCTAAACCTTCCTTCATTCTAAAGGTTTTTTCACTCACATCTCCATCCCATGCAATGGAAAAACCATTTTCAATCGCATTATCAATTGTTTTTACCAACTCATCTAACTCGACATTGAAATAGGTGCCGTTAGAATAATTGTCAGGAATTTCTAAAATGAATTCGCTATCGAAAGGATGATGGGTGAAGGAGGTTAAAGAAACATAGTCGTCCGTATTTATCTCCAATGATTTGTAAAAGGACATTGGTGTATACGATTTGCCGTTATACTCAAACTCATCAGGTGATTCACCTATATAAGCATTCAATATACCGTCAAATGCAATAGACCATTGACTACTGAGTTTTCTGCCTTTTCTGGCGCCATCCAGAAATCCTTTTAATCCTGACTCTAGTTCAGCATGATTATGTGTGGAGTCAGCGCCTAGAAGCCCCGAATATGCAGATTCGGGCATACACCCATTTGTTTCAAAAGCTCTTAGCAAGTCGTGGGCCAACGCTCCTTGACTGAAATTCGCTTCTCCTTGACGCAGCATGTAATTACGAGCCTTATCCTGATAGATACTTCGAACAACGAACATTTCACTCAAATTATGGCTTCCCTTTCCCAGACGTATCAGTTCAGACTCAATAAAGGAGGCCGTTGAAAAGCTCCAACATGTTCCTGTTATATCCTGACTCTTCACCCCTGTACATTCCACTCGGTTTTCATTAAAAAACTCATATTGAGCCATTGCATTTTGAAAAGCAAAAACCATTGCCAAAACAATGGTATACTCGATAAATCTATTCATTTCAGCTATTTTTCTTCGTCATAAAAGACTTTGTAATACTTCATTCCGCGGTCTTCGTCAAAGCCACTTTCAATTAGTTCTCTATTTCCATGAACATAGATATGGAAGTTTTTATCCAGTTTAAGAATGCTCTTAAACATCTTTTTACCCTGTTTAACAGCAGTCTTAGATGATTGAAAATTATCTTCAATCTCGATTGATTTGTTCTGAGTGTATTCACTTTTATATTCATGAAAAGAATTCACCAAATCTGGTTGCTCTAAGACATTGTTCGCGAACTCTTCTTGATCAATTTCCTCATTTTCACTAAAATATCCCGAAGACCTATTTAGCAACTCAATTTGAGTAGTTCGATCCACTTCAAATTCTTCCGGCATTTTCTCCATTACAAAAGACTTACACATGCTCATGTAGTTTTTGGTCATTTCGTAGTCATTATTCACCGGTTTTGCCCCGAGGAAATCATCTTTCCAGTAGGCTGCCTCATCAGTCTTATTAAACCTGTCATGAGTCAGTAACCTATACCCATCTGATTCATCTGTTTTGAATACAATTACGCCTTTGTCAAGTTTCTCGACATCTATGCCTTGTTCAATACTAAACTGAAAGCTTTCCGAATTATGTTGAATGCTCATGAAATTAGATTTCTGCTCAGATTTAAAAACACCAACTGCCTGGATGACTTCTCCGTCCATCATCACATCTTCAAACTCCACAATATACAATTCACCTCCTTTGATTCGAGGATGTAGAGAGCTTTCGTATAAGTGCTTTGCGATGTGCTTTGAACAATCAATGAAATTGACGGCAGTAATGAATAAATCATTCATAAAGCCGTACATCTCATTCATTTCAAGCTTTGTGTGATGTGTAAATGAGTGATAGTCATCTTTTTTAAAAGCGCTGAGAAAATATCTGGAAAGTATTTGATCCTCTTTTTCGCTAAGGGATCGTACGTGGTTTTCTGCTAAAACGATAGACTCATCTGCGGCTTTGTTACCCACAAGATGTATGACCATTTTTTTAATCCTTGCCGCTTGAAAATCGTACATTTCTGAATGTATTTGGCGCGAATATGTCCAATCTAAACTTATCCCACAATTTGCGTTAAAGTTAAGTTTCGATTATTAACTCTTGAGAGATTATTTCTCCAGCTACACTTTGAGTTAAACAAGTCAGAAATGTACTTCTAGTGCCTATTCTTCGCTATTATTGATTGTAATCTGTTCGAGATTTTTAATCATTTCTTTAATGGTTACATCTAACTTTTCAGTACTATAACCTATAGCTTCATATAGATCTTTATCTATACCCTCTGGTATTCCATTTTCATCCAGTAAATTCTTGGCGCCAATTTGAAAGCTGTTGTTTTGAGTTGCTGATCGCGCAATAAAACTGCCTGCGTCTTCTCCTGAACCTTGGCTTCAAGTTGAGCGTTAAACTTTTGCGTTCTGCGAATTAGGGCAATAGCAATTAGGGCAATCACTATTAAAAGAGCGATAATCAAACCCAGTCCAAAGAGTGCGTTTCGATTATTATCTGCTTCAAGTTTGGCTTTTTCAGATTCAGCTTCTAATGCACGGTTTTCTAAATTCTGTTCATTTAGCTGATATTCAGTTTCGAGAGAAGCCAGAGTTTCTTCAACTCTTTTTTCATCCTGGCGGTCTTGGAGCCAGTCCTGGATCAACAACAAGCTTCAAGGTAGAATTAATTAAAGATGGTAGTGATCTCTACTGGCAGGACGGTGCTCATATTGCAATGTGTCAAACATCCAATGCTACGCCTTGTACAGTCGACATTCTTGCTTCAGAATCATCTACATGCCAAAATGGAACGCCAAATGTCTGCAACGATGACGAGATTGGTGGCGGGTCAGGCGGTCCTTGCCAGAGCTGTGGTGATACAGACTGGCCTTCGGCTAAAACAGATAAAGACAAGAAATAAAAAGCTAAACCTAGCTTATCTTTCTCATACGCATAGCAGAGGGCGTTACTTCAAGGTATTCGTCCTCCCTTATGTATTCCATAGATTCTTCAAGTGAAAACTTGACCTTGGGTGCCACATTAGCTGATTTATCTGTTCCGGATGAACGAACATTGGTCAATTGCTTTCCCTTTATAAGATTCACCTCCAAATCGTTCTCTCTTGTGTTCTCGCCTACCACCTGTCCTTTGTAAACTTGTTCAGAAGGGTCGACAAAGAAACGACCTCGGTCTTGCAGACGATCAACAGCAAATGTGGTAACTTGACCAGCTTCGCTGCTTATGAGCGCGCCTTTTTCAACTTTATTCATTTCTCCCTTGTGCGGCCTATATGCTTCAAATCGATGCGTCATAACCGCTTCTCCCGATGTAGAGGTTAGAATCTTATTTCTCAAACCTATTAAACCTCTTGAAGGAATTTCAAACTCTAAATGCTGAATATCCCCTTTGGTTTCCATTATCAATAAGTCCCCTTTTCGCTGTGTAACTAGCTCTATCGCCTTTCCACTATACTCTTCAGGCACATCAATTACCAAATGTTCATATGGCTCATGTTTCATGCCATCAATCTCTTTTTCTATAACACGAGGCTTACCAACCTGTAATTCATATCCTTCTCTACGCATAGTTTCGATTAGGATACTTAAGTGGAGGATTCCTCTTCCAAATACATTGAATTTATCCTCGGTATCAGTCTCCTCAACTTTTAGTGCCAAGTTTTTTTCAGTCTCCTTGAACAACCTATCTCTTAAGTGTCGTGAGGTAACGAACTTGCCTTCCTTTCCAAAGAATGGAGAGTTATTGATAGTAAAAAGCATACTCATTGTCGGCTCATCAACTTTTATCCTTGGCAATGGCTCTGGTTTGTTTAATGAGGCCAATGTATCACCAATCTCAAAATCCTCTAAACCAACAACGGCACATAGATCGCCAGCGCGCACTGTGTCAACTTGTTTGCGACCCAACCCCTCAAAAACATAGAGTTCCTTAACCCTATTCTTCTTTTGCGCATCATCGCGCTTCATCAGCATAAAATCCTGACCTGATTTGATCTCACCTCGATAAACCTTACCTATGGCAATACGGCCCTTAAAGCTGCTGAAATCGAGAGAAGTGATTTGCATTTGAGCTTCGCCTTCTTTATACTCAGCCTCGGGTATTTCATCAATAATGGTATCCAATAATGGGCTTATATCTTTGGTTTGGTCCTTCCAATCATGACTCATCCATCCATGTTTACTCGATCCATAAAGGGTTTGAAAACCAAGTTGATCCTCACTAGCATCGAGATTAAACATTAGATCAAAAACTTGCTCGTGTACTTCATCAGGGCGGCAGTTCTCTTTATCCACCTTATTAACCACAACAATTGGCTTCAAGTTCAACTCAATTGCCTTGCCCAATACAAATCGTGTTTGTGGCATTGCGCCTTCAAAAGCATCCACTAACAGGATCACACCATCAGCCATTTTAAGCACACGTTCAACTTCACCACCAAAATCAGCGTGACCAGGAGTGTCGATTATGTTAATCTTAACCCCTTTGTATTCTATTGCTACATTTTTTGATAAAATCGTTATTCCTCTTTCACGCTCAAGGTCGTTGCTATCGAGAATAAGTTCACCCATGTCTTTCCGCTCATCGGTGACTTGCGCATAATGAATGATTTTATCTACTAAGGTCGTTTTACCATGATCAACGTGGGCGATAATGGCGATGTTTCTAATTGATTGCACAGGCGTGTTTTTTGCGGCCGCGAAAGTAGCTTTAATATATACGCTAGCTAATCAATTGCTTGGTATTATCTCACGGATAAAATACTGTGCTCCAAGTCGTTTAGTAATATACTATCTCCTTCTCCACTGCCAGCAAAGGCTATAGCCAGCGGACTTTGTGGTGAGAGACAAAAAACAGCTTCCTTTTCAAGCTTTACTAAACCATAGGCCACTGAAATAAAAAACAACCCTCGATTTGTTTGAACTATTGAGCCTTTTCCTACTTTGGTTTTACCCGAAAGATCCATCAATTCCAGCTCAGATAGCTGACGTTTATATGCATCCAGCTGTCCACTAAGGCGATCCAATTCACCCATAGACATTTCAAGACCAACCTCATGTTTATCGCCAGAGGTTGGCTTTGAGTTTTCAGAACTGTCGCGTACTAGAGATTGGATGTCTTTTTTGAGTGTAAAAACTTTCTCAGACAGCTCCTGAATTACTCGACTAACCAATTGATCTTTAGTAAACATTATGAAGCGGTAATTCTAATTACCAATTGTGCATTTGGGCGTTTTGAATATTAAAAAGGGCATAAAAAGGTTTAATCCCCATTAGATTCTGTACGAAGGAATAAAAAAGAAATTTGCACCATGGCCATTTCTAATAGTCTGCCAATTGATCGCATTACCATGTTGTAGGCTATTACCGAAAGCGGTCTGCGTGGCTTTTTTCACGCCATTCAATCACTATTTACTGGGCTTCTGGTTGGAGGACTCTCAGTTATCTATATTTCCATGATAGCCTTGATCTCAAAACATAAAACTCATGAAAATTGGCCCAGCCAGCCGTGTGCAATCGTTTATAATATTGGAAAGTCTGTTTTTTTTTGTGCTTACAGTAAAAGCAGTGATTAGCCCCACTCTCCCATTGGAGACACAATTATTTATGGGTTGAATGACCGATATAGAGGCATATTCAATGAACGAAGGGTGGTATTGATGAACAAGCAAGACATGCAAATTGCCGGTTTAAAAAAGGTTGATGTTGTTGACTTGTGGAACGAACTCAGTAGCGAAAAAAAGCAACACTCCCACCATCAAATTGGTCAAAATCACCATTCAAAAGGTGGCAGTATAAACACGACCATTTGTCAGCTTTATTATTGAGGTATAATTTATGACCTTAGGACTTCATGGGTGAGAAGAGTGCTTCAAAATCTAAAACCAATATTCTTCATGTTTTTAAAACAATTGTCTGGCCTCGAAGGAGAATCATCGGCTTTGGTTTAGTATTGATAATTATAAGCCGCCTAGCGGGTTTGATCTTGCCAGGTGCTAGTAAGTACTTGATGGATGATGTGATTGTCGGTAAGGATTTCGAAATGCTTAAGCTATTACTGGCAGCTGTTGTTGGCGCTATCATCATACAATCTGCCACCTCATTTTTACTTACGCGAATATTAAGCGTTGAAGCTCAGCGGCTGATATCAATATTAAGAGCTCAAGTACAAAAGAAGATCCTGCAGTTGCCGATTCGATTTTTTGATGAAAACAAAAGTGGCGAACTAGTGTCCCGAATAATGACAGATGTTGAAGGCGTAAGAAATATAGTTGGAACTGGATTAGTGCAGTTAATTGGAGGACTACTAACCTCAATTATTTCATTGTTCCTGCTCATCAGCATTAGTCCAATGATGACATTATATGTTTTAGTTCCGGTAGCTGTTTTTGCCGCTATTTCAATGAAAGCTTTCAGTTATATCCGTCCAATTTTCAGACAACGAGGAAAGATTAACGCTGAAGTTACTGGCAGACTCATTGAAACCTTGAATGGTGTGAGGGTTATTAAAGGTTTCCATGCTGAACCACAGGAGGTGAAAATATTCGAGCTAGGAGTTGAACGACTTTTTCTAAATGTCAAAAAAAGTCTCACATCTACCAGTCTCATCACTAGTTCAGCAACATTTCTGCTTGGATTAGCATCCGCTGGTATCATGGGAATTGGTGGGTATATGATGATAGAAAATGAGCTTACCGTTGGTGACTTTTTAGCTTTCACACTATATCTCGGCTTCATGATTGCACCCATTGTTCAAATGAGCAATATTGGCAGTCAATTGACGGAAGCCTTCGCAGGACTGGATAGAACTGAGGAAATCATGAATATGAATCCTGAAGAAGACCCAGAAATTCGAGTTAAGAATTTAGAGAGAATACATGGAGATATCGTCTTTGATAATGTTTCATTCTCTTATGAAAACAACAATGAAGTCATACATGAGCTTTCCTTTAATGCTAATGCAGGCAGTGTTACTGCCTTGGTAGGCACCTCTGGGTCTGGAAAGTCAACAGTGGCTGGGTTAGCGGCTTCATTTTTAAATCCTGACTCAGGTAAAATCTATGTGGATGGAATTGATTTAAGCAGAATTACACTGAGCAGCTATCGTTCACAATTGGGTGTTGTTTTGCAGGACGACTTTTTGTTTGAAGGTACTATACGAGAGAACATTTTGTTTCCAAGGCCCAATGCAAGTAGTTCAGAACTAAAACAGGCCGTTGATGCTGCATATGTTAGTGAGTTTTGTGATCGATTTGAGAATGGCTTAGACACCGTAATCGGTGAACGTGGGGTCAAACTTTCTGGTGGACAACAGCAAAGAATAGCAATTGCTCGAGCAATTCTTGCGGATCCAAGAGTGTTAATCCTTGATGAAGCCACTTCAAATTTAGATACTGAAAGTGAGGCTTTTATTCAAAAAAGTTTGGCTGAGTTGATGAAGGGGCGCACAACCTTCGTAATTGCCCATAGACTGAGTACAATTAGGCAAGCAAATCTAATTCTAGTTATAGAAGACGGCCGAATAGCGGAGCAAGGAAACCATGATGACCTTATCGCACAAGAAGGTCGATACCACCAATTGTATACATACCAAGCTAGGATATAAAAAAAGGCCTTACTCTATGCTATTCAGCAATTATTTTTGCTTTCGGATAATCTTTTCATCCATTCTTACTAGTGCTTTTTCGGTAGCATCCTTTACAAGAGGCATCAACTCTTTTGTGTCAAAAACCCCGCCTATAGCGAACTTAACCTTACCAAGAGACTTTTGGCTTACAAGTATATTTAGCATTTTCTTTGCATTTCTATTCACAATTTTCAGGTGCAAATTCGCCTGAACTTTTGCAGTTCCAAAGCCCATGGCTTCCACCATCTTTGCCAGCTTGCAATCAATACCAACCATCATAACTACATCAACTTCAGGAAAAGCCTCTATAGACGCTTTCTGAGCTTTTTTGCTTTGAGCATGCACGCTTTTGTATCCTTCTAGACGTATCATCCATTCTCCTGAAATTAATGTTCCATCATTCAATGTCTCATCATATCCTGCATGTCCTAATACTTCTGCCTCAGGCATAAAGTCGAATTCAAGATTTTCTAAATAGGTGTTCATTATTTTTTTGATGCAGCTCATCAACAAATGGCTTAAGATCAAAATCCTCGGAGTTAGCTAATGCGTTAATTGCGCCTATCATATTTCCCGTAAAATCGGTCATATCCAACTTCTTACTGCCATAAATAGAAACAATGGCCATCTTCTGTCCCGCCTCAGGAAGATTTACAGGCGTCATAGACATTAAACCGAATCCAAAAATGGCAATTAGAGAGAATATTCGTGCTTTCATGTAATTATATTTTCGATGAATCTAAGGCCTTATTATTCCTCCGTTTTTAACGGGTAGATTTTTGTCTATCTCGATTGATGTTGGTGAGTCGAAAAGAGAATCACCCCCACACTTACTGATAGATTCAATGAATCTTGATTGCCGCTCATTGGTATCATAATTCGTTCTTCGGAGTTTTCTAACCAAAAAGAGGTGATTCCTTTTGATTCAGAACCAAATACAATGGCTTTATTACCGTCATAGATCACGGATCTATAGTTTTTTGAACTTCCTTCAATAGAGGTTGCTAGTATGGTATAGTCATTGGTTCTCAAGAAACCCAGCAACTCCTTGTTTGATGTGAAAATGACATTCACATTAAAGAGTGCACCGCGACTATTTCTAATAACATTTGGATTAAACAGATCAATATCAGACTCTGTTACTATGACATTATTGATGCCTGCAGCGCTGCAGGTGCGGAGTATTGCTCCCAAATTTCCTGGCTTTTCCAAACCTTCAAGCACTACCAACTTTTCTTTGGTAGCGATTTCATTTAAATCAAATGTCCAAGCATCAAATACTGCTATGTAATTCTTTGGAACCTTCTGGTAAGCCAAGTCGTCAAAAAGCGGCTTAGTTATTTGAATTATTTCGATTCTAGAAGACCCGTAAGTGTCCGATATATAATCTACGCTGACGTAGGACTCAGTAAATACGACTATTCGAGGCTGAAGACCAGACTTCAAAGCTAAATCCAACTCCTCTCTTCCCTCCATGATAAAAACCTCTTCCTTCTTTCGATTTCTAGATTTACTCAAAGACTTCAGGTATTTAAACCTGGGATTGGAAAAACTCGAAATGTTGGTCATGCTTCTAATATCCACGATTATATATCATTTCAGTCATTCTTCGAAAAACCAATGATTCGCACCAGTTTCCAATTAAAAAGAAACGATACATCATACCTTTTCTCGCATGGATTGCAGCAATTATGCTAAAGGTTAAGTATAGCATATTCATTAGCGCCACAAATGCTAGGTAAGACCAAAAAGGAATTCCCAATTCAGTGGATTTAATCAACCAAATTTTAATCCCCCAAAGTAAGACACCCCAATTAAGAAGGGTAATTGGAATTTGCGCCACCAAACTTTGAAGTGAATGAAAATGAATAAATCGACTCTTTTTCCGATTTACAAGGTGATAAACCAGAGCTGCAATAAGGCTAATTACTGGCAATGGCAATGCTACAGCTACCGCGGCAAACATCATTAGGTATGCTCCCATTGCGTCCTCACGTTCGCGCACCGGAAGCTCATTAGGGCTTGGGACTTGATTATGTTGAGATTTTAATTTCAGACCTATTAAATTTCTGAATCCAGAGAATTTGAATTCGCCAAAACAGAGTCTAAAACTCCATGAAATGGCGGATATGTATGGGTAAAATAAGCCATATACAAACTCACTCTTTGACTCCATCGGAAATAATACAGTTGGAAATTGAAAAGCGAATCGAGATACCTTCCAGTCAGCAGAACAGCCCAACAGCCAATTAAGTTCGCAAACAAAACTGCAACCATCAAAACTGATAAAATGAAACCATGCGGAATCATCACATATATGCAGCCAAACAAAAACCTCAACGCCACCGATGATCGAGAAATATCTATTGGATACTCTACGTCTAAAACGACCCCTTCGTGTTGGTTTCTTAAACCAAGCTTTGGATAACCATCAACAAGATTGAACAGACTCGCATTCAATCTTAAATTCCAACGCATGAAGTTCAATCTAAATTCAAACCAGGATTCAGGGTAACGACCAGTAAAAAGAATCACCCAAAAGGCCAGAAAATCGACACCGAGAGCAGCCAAGCCAATAAAAAGTAAAAGAAATGCATGTGGGATTAAAATGTAGAAAGCACCAAATAATGTTCTAAGTAAAAGCTCCCCCCTAGAATAAGAGTCTTGGTTTTTTATATCAATAATCATAGTGGTTATGATTTAGTCTTTATGATTATATGATTATCCGAAGTCCAATCCTATCAGGAAATGATAAACGGCAAGCATGGTGTCTGAAGGGGTATTATCAAGATTTCAAAAATGAATAATCAATTAAAAGAGCTATTCAATTAAATTCGCGTTCTGTTGACACAAAAAACAAAAACAAAACATGGATTTTGATTTAATAGTATTAGGGAGTGGACCTGGCGGATATGTTGCAGCCATTAGAGCTTCTCAATTGGGCTTAAAAACAGCCATCATCGAACGCGAGTCACTTGGAGGAATTTGCCTAAACTGGGGATGTATACCCACAAAAGCTCTGTTAAAGAGTGCGCAAGTCTTTGATTACCTCAATCATGCCGATGACTTTGGAATTAACGTCAAAGATCATTCAGCTGATTTTAGTGCCGTTGTAAGTAGAAGTCGAGATATTGCTGGAGGTATGAGCAAGGGTGTTGAATTCTTGATGAAGAAAAACAAGATTGAAGTGATAATGGGAACTGGTAAGCTTAAGGCTGCTGGTAAACTTGAAGTAACCGATGACAAAGGCGGTGTTAAAGTAGTGACAGCGAAGAACATTATTGTTGCGACTGGAGCACGTTCTAGAGAATTACCTCACATTAAACAAGACGGAAAGAAAATTATTGGGTATCGTGAGGCAATGACGCTTCCAAAGCAACCAAAGAAAATAGTTGTAATGGGCTCTGGAGCGATTGGATCTGAATTTGCTTATTTCTATCAAACGATGGAGACAGAAGTTACTTTAATTGAATACATGGACAACATTGTTCCTGTTGAAGATGAAGAGGTAAGTAAGCAACTAGGCAGAAGTTTTAAGAAAAGCGGTATGACCGTTATGACTGATACTGAAGTTACGGAAGTAAAAACTACTGCGAAAGGCTGCACTGTGAAATACAAAGACAAAAAAGGAGAAGGAACTATCGAATGTGATGTTGTACTCTCTGCTGTGGGTGTGATTGCGAACATTGAGAACATTGGACTGGAAGACGTTGGAGTAGCCACTGATAAGGGTAAAATCATGGTAAACGAGTATTACGAGACGAACATTCCAGGCATATTCGCAATTGGAGATTGTGTGCCAGGTCAAGCGCTAGCTCACGTTGCTTCAGCTGAAGGGATCATATGCGTTGAGAAAATTGCAGGACAAAACCCTGAGGGTTTAGATTACAACAACATTCCAGGATGTACTTATTGCTCTCCTGAGGTTGCAAGCGTTGGCATGACAGAAAAGGCTGCAAAAGAAGCTGGGTATGAAATTAAGGTTGGTAAATTTCCTTTTAGTGCATCTGGTAAAGCTAAAGCAGCTGGTCACTCAGAAGGTTTTGTTAAACTCATTTTCGATGCCAAGTATGGTGAATTACTTGGAGGTCATATGATTGGTTACAATGTGACGGAAATGGTTGCTGAATTAGTAGCCGTTCGAAAACTAGAAACTACGGGTCATGAATTAATCAAAACGGTTCATCCACACCCAACTATGAGTGAAGCGATCATGGAAGCAGCGGCAGCGGCTTATGATGAGGTGATACACTTATAGATTGAATAGATCAATAAGGGCCTCAATCAAAAAGATTGGGGCTTTTTTCATTTTACTCAGAATTATTTGAGACTAAAATTATATTTGCAGCCCCATTTTGGCGAGGTAGCTCAGACGGTTAGAGCGCAGGATTCATAACCCTGAGGTCGGGGGTTCGATTCCCCCCTTCGCTACTTAAAGGTCAGCTTTTCATCTGGCCTTTTTTTATTCTTTACTTCGATCGAAATACTTGGTGTAATAATAAGAGCACATATCAGGTGCTGATAACATGTTCAACACTCCTTGCATGTAAAGACTTGTTTTTTCGATCAAAAGTTTATATTGCGCACCTTACTCAATACAGAGACACAAAGCAATTAATCATGGCTGAAAAGCAGAAAATAGAACTTGAATTCACTGTGAAATCTTCCGTTAAGATTCTTTACCAATGTTTATCTACGAGCAGTGGACTATCTGAATGGTTCGCAGATGATGTGACTATTAAGAAGGATCAAGCCAAATTTGAATGGGATGGCAGTGTTGAAGAAGCAGTCATTTTAAGTAAGAAAACTGACCAGTTCATTCGTTACCAAA
>Ga0257120_1001831_pt1 | contig 13505 bp, 11 predicted proteins | sample SI106_10metaG_FD_190153 | JGI IMG/M metagenome (GOLD analysis project Ga0257120, IMG submission 190153) | Marine microbial communities from Saanich Inlet, British Columbia, Canada - SI106_10 | ecosystem: Environmental > Aquatic > Marine > Inlet | place: Canada: British Columbia | collected... | reverse complement strand
TTACTTTTGTAGAAAAATGTGCAAGACAAATTGCCGAAGTTGCTACTTCCGATAAAATTGTAATCGAAAAATCGACTTTACCCGTTCGTACAGCCGAAAAAATAAAAGAAGTTCTCAGCTCAAACACAAAAGGAGTTCATTTTGAAGTTCTATCCAACCCTGAATTTTTGGCAGAAGGAACCGCTATTCAAGACTTATTCAAGTCCGACAGAGTTCTTGTTGGTGGTGATGATACAAAAACGGGAAAAGCTGCAGTAGCTGCATTAGTTGCAATTTATTTAAATTGGATTCCAAAAGAAAAAATACTCACCACAAATGTTTGGTCATCCGAGCTTTCAAAATTAGCGTCAAATGCGATGTTAGCTCAGCGCATATCATCGATTAATAGTTTGTCTGCACTTTGCGAAAAGTCGGGTGCTGACATTGAAGAAGTTTCCAAAGCAATTGGAATGGATTCTCGCATAGGCTCTAAATTTCTAAAAGCATCGGTTGGCTTTGGAGGAAGTTGTTTTCAAAAAGACATTTTGAATTTAGTTTATCTGTGCAAGCATTTTGGTTTAGCTGAAGTAGCTGAGTATTGGCATCAGGTAGTTAAAATAAACGACTATCAAAAAAACCGCTTCGCATCTAAAATTATTGCTGGGCTAAACGGAACTGTCAATCAAAAAAAAATAACTCTGTTGGGGTGGGCGTTTAAAAAAGACACTAACGATTCAAGAGAATCTGCAGGCATTTATGTAGCCGATGTATTACTTGAAGAAGGAGCAGAGCTACATGTTTTTGATCCTATGGTAAAAGAGGCCCAGATTTATCAGGATCTAACCAATCTATGGGAAGCCAGAAATGAGTCTAAAGGAGAAATAGCTTCGAAGCTTAAACGTTGTATTGTTCATCACAAACATACGACAGCTTTAGACAGCTCTTTTGCGGCAGCAATTTTAACAGAGTGGGACGAATTTAAATCCTATAATTGGAATGCAATCGCGAAAAAAATGATGCAACCAGCTAAGATTTTTGATGGGAGGAATGTTATAGAAAATAGTTCAAGAGGGGAATTTAATTTGATTCAAACAGGACGATAAAATGGAAGACTTAACTCCAAAAATAAAAGAGAAAAATAGATTTAAATTTGGGAAGAATTGGAAAGAATTTTTGAAATCATTGAATCAACAGAAAATCAATTTTGCCAAGAAATGTCTTTTAGATTTCTTAGAGGAGAAAGATTTAAATGACAAAACATTTCTTGATATAGGAAGTGGAAGTGGATTGTCATCATTAGCCGCAAAAACAGCTGGAGCCAACGTTTATTCATTTGATTATGATATTGATTCGGTCGCCTGTACAGAACATTTAAAACACACATACTTTTCAGATGATTCTAAATGGAAAATAAAACAAGGATCTGCTTTAGATGCAAAATATCTCGAAAGTTTAGGCAAATTTGATATTGTATATTCTTGGGGTGTTTTGCATCATACAGGGGATATGTATCAAGCACTTGAACTAGTAGAACAAAATGTAGCAGAGAATGGGAAGCTTTTTATTTCTCTTTATAATGATCAGGGCTTTACATCTGAATTTTGGCTTACGATAAAAAAAGCATATGTTAATTCTCCATACTTAATTAAGCAACTTATTTTATTTTTATGTTACTTCCGTTTATGGGGTCCGACAACCATTAAAGATTTTTTAAAAGCTAGGCCTTTTTATACTTGGAAAAATTATGGACAAAATAGAGGGATGTCTCCTCAAAGAGATGTTAAGGATTGGGTAGGAGGTTACCCATTTGAAGTTTCGAAACCTGAGGAAATAATTCATTTTTTCATCAAAAAGGGATACAATTTACAAAAGCTCAAAACCTGTGGAGGTGGAAAAGGGTGTAATGAATTTCTTTTTATAAAAAACAAATAGATATGAAAGCAGTAATACTTGCAGGAGGTTTGGGAACCAGAATTTCTGAAGAAACAGTTTCTAAACCAAAACCAATGATAGAAATAGGAGGAAAACCTATTTTATGGCATATAATGAAAACATATTCCCATTTCGGTGTCAATGAATTTGTTATATGCTGTGGATATAAAGGGTATATTATAAAAGAATATTTTGCTAATTATTTCTTACATCAATCAGATGTGACATTTGATATTCAAGAAAACCAAATGTACGTTCATCACAAAAGAGTTGAACCCTGGAAAATTACACTTGTAGATACAGGTGAAAATACGATGACAGGCGGAAGATTAAAAATAGTAAAAGAATATATTAAAGAAGAAGAAGCATTTTGTTTTACATATGGAGATGGTTTGGCAGATATTGATATTTCAAAACTAATTTCATTTCATTTTTCTCATGGAAAGGAAGCAACTTTAACAGCTACTTTTCCGCCAGGAAGATTTGGAGCACTTGAAATAGACGGAACTGTAGTGAAAAACTTTCAAGAAAAACCTCGAGGTGATGGCGCTTTCGTTAATGGAGGTTTTTTTGTGTTATCTCCGAAGGTTTTAGATAGAATTGAAGATAATAATACAGTTTGGGAACAAACCCCACTTATGGGATTAGCTCAAGATGATGAATTAAGAGCATATAAACATGAGGGATTTTGGCAGCCGATGGATACATTAAGAGACAAAAATGCACTTGAAAATTACTGGTCAAATAAAAATGCTCCTTGGAAATTATGGTAGAATTTTTATTAAAATATAAAAACAAAAGGGTCTTTATAACTGGACATTCAGGATTTAAAGGATCTTGGCTTTCCTATTTGTTAGATAAACATGGAGCTAAAGTTAAAGGCTTTTCTCTTACTCCTTCTACTGAACCTTCTTTGTTTAACTGTCTCGAGTATAGTTCATTTTTTAAATCAGTTATTGGTGACATTAGAGACTTTTCATTACTCCAAAAAGAGTTAGATTCTTTTAAACCAGATTACGTTTTTCACCTTGCTGCTCAGCCTTTAGTTTTAGATTCTTATAGAAATCCACATGAAACATTTACCACAAATACACTAGGAACTTTAAACCTTATAGAAGCAATTCGAACAGGGAATTATTCAACTACAGTTATAGTTGTAACTACAGACAAAGTATATGAGAATTTAGAGTTGAATATACCCTTTAAAGAAGAGGACAAATTGGGAGGTAAAGATCCATATAGTGCAAGTAAATCAGCTGCTGAAATCATCGTACATTCTTATCAAAAATCTTTTCACGAATCAGATGATCTAAGAATAGCCTCTGTTCGTGCAGGTAATGTAATTGGAGGTGGTGATTGGTCAGAAAACCGTTTGATTCCAGATTTGATAAAGGCACATTTCGACCGAACCAAAGTTGAAATAAGAAATCCAGATGCAACAAGACCTTGGCAACATGTTATAGAACCTCTAATGGGCTATCTTGAATTGGCTCTCGCACTTGAGGAAAAACCAAAAGAAAACCAGGAAGCATGGAATTTTGGACCAGAAACTAATGATGTTCAGTCGGTAAGAGAAATAGTTGAAAAATCAATAAAGCTCGGATTTAACAATCAAATTGAATACGGTAAACCTGTTGTTCAGGAAGCTAAATATTTAAAATTAAACATTTCTAAATCAACAAAAAGGCTAAATTGGAAACCGATTTGGAACTGCGAAACGAGTATAGAGAAAACATTAGATTGGTATAAAGGATTCTATTTAAAAAAAAATGTTAATGATCTTATAATGAATGACTTTAATGATTATATAAATGACAGAAAACAACTTATCTAATTTAAGTAGTTCTTTAAAAAAAGAGCTTACTTCAATAATTGAAACAAAAATCAACTCTGAAATCATTCCAGGGAAAGACTATATTCCAGTTAGTGGAAAATTAATAGATCCTAATGATATTTTATTTGGAGTAGATGCTACTCTAGATGCTTGGCTAACAACAGGGAGATACGCTAAAAAGTTTGAGCCAACTTTGGCGAAATATATAGGAGCTAAAAGCTCTCTTCTAGTCAATTCAGGATCATCTGCAAATCTTGTAGCATTCTACGCTTTGACTTCTCCTAGTTTAGGTAAAAGAGCAATCCAAAAAGGAGATGAAGTTATTACTGTAGCAGCTGGTTTTCCTACTACAATTAATCCTTTAATTCAATTTGGTTGTGTTCCTGTATTTGTAGACATTGATATTCCAACATATAATATTGATGCTTCAAAAATTGAAGCAGCGATTTCATCCAAGACAAAAGCTATAATGATTGCTCATGCTCTTGGAAACCCATTTAATCTGGATAAAGTTTTAGCTATTGCAAAAAAACATAACTTATGGTTGATTGAAGATGATTGTGATTCCTTAGGAGCGACATATAATGGAAAAAAAACAGGATCTTTTGGCGATTTAGCTACCCTATCTTTTTACCCAGCCCATCATATTACAATGGGAGAGGGAGGTGCCGTTTTAATAAACAATAGACGCTTACAAATGCCAGCATTAAGCTTTAGGGATTGGGGACGAGATTGTTATTGTGAAACAGGGTGTGACAATACCTGTAATAAAAGATATGAGTGGCAACTCGGTGACCTTCCAAAAGGTTATGACCATAAATATATCTACTCACATATAGGATTCAACCTTAAAGTAACGGATACTCAGGCCGCAATCGGTTTGAGTCAATTATCAAAAATTGATCAGTTCGTAGCAAAACGTAGAGAAAACCATGCATTATTATATGAACTTATTAAGCCTATGGAAGAGTTTTTTATACTTCCAGAAAAAACACCAAATTCGGAACCAAGTTGGTTTGGATTTATGCTTACTGTAAGGGATCCAAAAACACTTGATCGAAATAAGCTTGTTCGATATATGGAAGAGAATAAAATTGGGACTCGATTGTTTTTTGGGGGAAATATGCTAAAACAACCTGCTTACAAAAACATAGAAAAAAGAGTTGTAGGTGATCTAACCAATTCAAACAAAGTAATGAACGATTCTTTTTGGCTTGGTGTTTGGCCCGGATTAAATAAAAATCATTTGGATTTTGTTGCTAATAAAATAAAAATCTTCTTAGATGAATAAGATCGTTTCAGAAGACATATTAGAAATCAGTAATGAAATTGAGAGATCTTACTTTCAGAATAAAACGATTTTAATATCTGGTGCTTCTGGTTTTTTACCAGCATATATTGTCGACTTTTTGATGCATTTAAATTCAAATTATAAAGATCAACAAACAAAACTTATATGTCTTGTGAGAAACTTACCAAAAGCTTTAAGTCGATTTGAAACACATTTAGACTCACCTTTAATTGATGTAATTTCTCATGACATAAATATTCCTTTTAATTATGAGTTTGATATTAATATTATAATTCATGCAGCGAGTCAAGCTAGTCCTAAATATTATAATGTAGATCCTGTTGGTACTCTTTTGCCAAACGTGATAGGGACCAATAATTTACTCCAATTGGCGCTAACAAAGAAAACCTCTTCTTTTTTATTTTTCAGTTCAGGAGAAGTTTATGGTCAAAATAGAAGTGATTCTTTTGATGAGAAAGATTATGGTGTAGTCGATCCACTTTCAGTGAGATCCAGCTATGCAGAAAGTAAAAGAATGGGAGAAAACATGTGTGTAAGTTATGCTCATCAATATAAAATGGATATTAAAATTATCCGCCCGTTTCATACTTACGGGCCTAAAATGAATTTAGATGACGGAAGAGTCTTTGCTGATTTTGTTTCTGATATTATAGAAAATAAAAACATCATTATTAAAAGTGACGGTAAAACAGAGAGATGTTATTGTTACCTTAAAGATGCAGTGATTGGGTTTTTAAAAGTATTAATTTATGGAGATTCAGGACATGCATATAATATAGGAAACCCAGATGAAACATACTCTGTTTCAGAATTAGCAAAAAAAATATTAGAAACGCAGAAAGACACTAAGTTAAAATTAATTTTTCAAGAGCATGATAATAAAGATTATCTAAAAAGCCCATATTTTAAAATGATCCCAAATATTAATAAAGTTCGTGAGTTAGGATGGAATCCAACTACAACTGTATTAGAGGGGTTTGATCGAACGATTAAAAGTTATATTCAAAATGATAAATAAATTAAAAAACGCTTTTTTAAATAAAGCAATTGTCAAAAGTGAGTTTATTGACGAAATGTATAAACAGTATTTAGTGTTAAATGATTTCGCTAAAGAAATTAAAAACACTGAGGTTTATAAAATTGAAATACTCAATGATGAAATTATTTTTCATTTTAATATTGAGAGGAGTAATAAAAAGGCAAAATTCATCGTTGATGTCGCCGACAAGCGGTCAACTCCATTAGAGTCATTTAATTTTAATGCTTACGAGTATTATGATTCTAAAATGTTATTTATTTTATCACATAAATGTAATGTGGTTTTTGATATTGGCGCTAACCTAGGCTGGTATTCAATATTTCTTGGTTTAATTGATGATGAAAAAACAATTTTTTCATTTGAACCAATTCCGGAAACATTTAGTACTCTGAATAAAAATATTGAATTAAATAATATTAAAAATATACAAACAATAAACCTTGCTCTTTCAAACGAGGAAAAAGAGATTGAAATGTTTTATTCTCCATCCCTAACAGGCGCATCATCTTTCAAAAATCTACAAGAAAACTTAACTAGTACTAAATTAATTAAAACGAATACTCTTGATAATTTTATTCAATCTTCAAAAACAGATTCATTGGACTTTTTAAAATGCGATGTCGAAGGAGCAGAACTTCTTGTAATCGAAGGTGGTCTTAAGAGTATCGAAAAATATAAACCAATTTTATTTTTGGAAATGCTTCGTAAGTGGTCAGATAAATTTGGATACCATCCAGATGAAATAATAGAAAAGCTAAAATCTATAAATTACAGGTGTTTTAAAGTGATAAAAACAAACCTCGAAGAGATAACTGAAATAACCGATTTAGAAGAAGCTACAAATTTTTTCTTTTTACACACTGAACATCATAAAGATTTAATACTGAAAAAATCAATACTAACCCTATGAAAAACAGTGATATAGTTGCTAATTTTTTAAAAGAAAAACAAATTAAAATTGTTTTTGGAATTATTGGTTCAGCAAATTCTCATATTTTTGATTCAATAAATAATCTTAATTATACTCAAATCATTAATGTGCACCATGAACAAGCTGCAGTAATGGCTATGGGAGCTTTTTTTAGAGCATCAGGGAAACTATCTGCATCAATTGTTACGGCTGGTGCTGGAGCAGCTAACGCTATAACAGGGGTGGTAAGTAATTGGGCTGATTCTATTCCTGGAATTATTTTATCGGGTAATGAATCCTCTTATCATATTAAAGAACACGCCAATCTGAGAATGTTTGGAACTCAAGGGTTTGATGTCACAAAAATGGTCAAAGATGTGACCAAGTACAGTAAATTTATTGATGAAAACACTTCGCTTCAAGATGAATTAGAAAAAGCTCATTATCATTCTATTTCTGATAGACCTGGCCCTTGTTGGATTGATATCCCTTTTAATCTTCAGGTTGAAGAGTCAGAGTTTAGGGCATGGAACAAAATTATACACGTAAATAAGAACGATATTGATGTAGATGAAATAGTAAATTTAGTCAATGAATCTAAGCGTCCTCTTCTATTAGGGGGACATGGAATTCGGTTGTCCGGTGCTTCCGAAATTTTTAAGTTATTAGTTGATGAGTTGAAGATACCTACTTGTTTAAGTTGGTCTGGGATCGATTTGCTTTCATCTGCAAATGAAAATTACTTTGGGAGGTTTGGCATTTATGGTCAAAGGGGAGCAAATTTTATAGTTCAAAACACAGATTTGTTAATTGTTATTGGTAGTAGATTATCTTTACCTCAAACTGGATACGATTTTAGTTCTTTTGCTCGTGATGCTAAAATTATAATTATTGATATAGATGAAATTCAAGCTCCTAAAGAGTTTGTCCATAAGCACTACAAAATAGATGCAAAATATTTTTTAAATGAATTAACATTAAACAAATCAAATTTTAATGAAATTAATTCGGATTGGATTGAATATTGTAATAAGATAAGATTAAACTTTCCATTAGAAGAAAAAGAGTATTTTGATGATGATTTTGTGAACTCATATAAATTTATTGATAAGCTTTCTAATCACCTCAAAAAAGATCAAATTATTGTAACAGATATGGGAACTGCTCTGTTAAGCGGACACCAATCGATTAGATTAACCGAAGATCAAAAAATGTTTACATCTCTTGGTCTTGGTGAAATGGGTTACGGTCTCCCAGGCGCTATAGGAGCTGCTTTTAGTAGTCCAGAAAAAGAAGTTTTATGCCTGAATTGTGACGGTGGAATCATGATGAACCTTCAAGAATTACAAACGATTATTGAAAATAATTTAAAAATCAAAATAGTCATTTTTAATAATGATGGATATTTAATGATCAAGCATACACAAAAGATGCTTTTTAAGGGGAATTACGTATCCGTTAACAAAAAAACAGGCATTGGGCTTCCTGATTTTAAAAAAGTATTTGAAGCTTTTGGATTCGATTATTTTAGTTTAAAAGAAGGTGATGATAGTGACACCATAATTAAGAAAGTCATAGATTATAAAAACCCATGTATTCTTGAAGTTTTCATGAATCCAGAACAAGAATTTATACCAAAGGTAAAAGGGGTTTCGTTGCCCGATAAATCAATTTTATCACTACCAATTGAGGAAATGTCTCCTTTATTATCTCTAAAAGAGGTTCAAGAAAGTATGCTTATTGAAGTAAGCAATAAATCAAAAAAAGTAAAAAGATGATAAAAGTTGCAATAATAGGGACTGGAAATATTGGAACAGACTTGTTAATCAAACTTCTACAGGTTAGTTATCTTGAGGTAGTCGTTTTCGTTGGGAGGAGAGACAATTCTAAAGGTATTAAATTAGCAAGATCTAAATCTATATTCTGTTCTAGCCTTGGTATTGATTATTTTATCAATAACCCCAGTTGTTGTGAAATAGTTTACGATTGTACTAATGCAGAAGATGCAATTACACATGCAAAAATATTTGAAAATCAGAAAATTAAGGTGATAGATTTAACACCTGCAAAAGTAGGACCTTTATGTGTTCCTTCAATTAATCCTGATGCATTGCATCAAAATAATAATGTTAACATGATTACATGTGGAGGACAAGCATCTCTTCCTTTGTTATCCATAGTAAAAATGTATTGTGAATCTATAAAATATATTGAATTAATTTCTCAGATAGCATCAGATAGCGCAGGAATGGGTACTAGAATTAACATAGATAAATATGTTCAAACCACAGAAGATGCAATTCAAAAATTTACTGGATGTGAAAATAACAAAGTTATATTAAATCTTAATCCTGCTGTTCCTCAGGTAGACATGCAAACAACTGTTTTCATCGAAACTAGTATCCCCAATTTTGAGCTTTTAAAAAATAAAATTGAGGAACAAATTGAAGAAATTAAAAAATATATTCCTCATTATCAATTGGTAATGGATCCCCTTTATAAAGATGGTGTTTTGATTTTGAGTATTAGGGTAAGGGGTAGTGGAGATTTTTTACCTAGTTATGCAGGAAATTTAGATATAATTAATTGTGCAGCTATTCAAATAACAAAATCATATGCAGAATAAAGTAATTATTACAGACTCTTCTTTAAGAGATGGAAATCATAGTGTAAAACATACTATTTCTTTAGAAAGCATTAAAAAATATTGTGCTTTTGCTGAGAAATCTAACATACCAATAGTAGAAGTTGGTCATGGCAATGGACTAGGAGCTTCGTCTATACTTATTGGTAGAGCAACTCATACGGATTTAGAAATTCTGAAAACAGCAAGGGAGAATTTAAAAAACACAAAACTAGGGGTACATATCATCCCTGGTTTAGCAACTATTGAGAAAGACATAAAACCAGCAATAGAAATTGGTGTTGATGTGTTTAGGGTTGCAACGCACTGTACTGAAGCTACAGTTTCCAAAACACATATTGACTTTCTAAGAAAACAAAATAAAAAAGTTCTGGGTGTTTTAATGATGTGTGCATTATCTGATAAAATTACTCTCTTGGAAAATGCCAAAATCATGCAAGATTATGGAGCTGAAGCAATTATAATTATGGACTCAACAGGTACATTTTTACCTGAAGATGTGAAGCAGAGAATTGAAATACTTTGCACTTCACTTTCAATTGAGGTTGGATTTCACGCCCACAATAACCTTGGCTGTGCGATTTTTAATTCTTTAACTGCAGTTCAAGCTGGAGCTAAATATGTTGACGCATGTATAAGAGGTTTTGGTGCTGGAGCAGGGAATGCAGCTTTAGAAATATTATTACCTGTTTTTCAAAAAAGCAATATAGATACTGGTGTAGATTTTGAAAAAGTAATCATAGAGGCAGATAGAGTTACAGAATATTTAGTTAAATCTCCCCCAAACATAAATCCAGTAAATGTTTTAACAGGCCTAAATAAATTATTTTCAGGTTTTGAAAAACCCATTATTGAAGCAGCTAGAATCAATCAATTGGAATATTCCTCTTTGATTTTTGAGTTAGGAAACAGGAAACTAGTGGCAGGACAAGAAGATTTAATAATTGAAATAGCTAAAAATTTCAAGACTGGAAAGAACAACTAATGTTTTTATTCAAAAAATCTGAGATAACAAAAAAATTATTTTTTAATTCAAGAACTTCGCTTGCTTTTGTTCTAAAGTTTTTAAACCTTTTGTTCCAGATTTTAAGCATTTATTTTCTTGCAAATAGTTTTTCGTCAAGCGAATTAGGCCTGTATTATTTGTTTATGAGTTTTTTTGGTCTACAAATTTTAGTTGATTTAGGTTTCACAAAGACTATGTCAATTTTTGTTTCTCACGAGTCAAATAAAATAATTTTTTCAAACACATCAATTAAAGCAGAAGTAAATATACTTCAACGTATAAAAACAATATTAACTATTGTATTTCGATGGTTCATAAAATCATCCTTTTGGCTTTTTTTAGTATACCTCTTATTGGGTATCGTTTTTTTTATCATAAAAGACAAGGACATTGAAATCTTTTTGCTTTGGATATCATTATCATTATTATCCTGTATTTCTTTATATTCTTCAATAATTACATCTTTTTTACAAGGGGTGAATCAAATTAATAAAGCGAACACATACGCATCAATTCAATTAATAGTTTCTAATATTTTATTTTTTTCAACTATCAATAGCTTCGGTTTACATTCCATGTTATTTAAAACGTTAGGCACTGTTATTGTTTTTTTAATATACATAGGTTATTATAGACGTCTTATTTTGTTTTTACTTAGACTAAAAATACCAGTTGAATTAAATATTAAAAAACTTTTTCTCAAGCAACAAAAGAAATTTGCATTTACTGCAATTCTAGGTTTTTTTATTTTGAATATATTTATTCCTTTCAGTTACTATTTTGTTTCACCAGAATTTTCAGGAAAATTAGGAATGACTTTTCAAATAACAAATACATTTTCGGCTTTTATGATGATATTTTTTAATATTAATTTTCCATTACTTTCTCATTCAATATCTATAAATAAATACAAATCAGCACGTTTAGATTTTTATTACATTTTAAAATTAATTTGTTTATTGCTGTTAATAGGATACATTTCTTTCTTTTTTCTGAAAGAAATTTTATTTTTCAAAAACCTTTTAAATCATAAAATTCTGACAAGTTGGAATTTAGTACTTATAGTAATTGGAAGTATTGGTTTTTTATATGTTGACTTGTTTAGCTCTTTTTTACGTTTATTTAAATCCGAACTTTTTGTCAAGCATTCATTAATTTCTTTGTTATTGTCGGTTTTAATGCTTTCTACATTAGGTATATTTTATCAAAATGATGGAGTTTTATTAGCTTATGTTTTGTTAGCATTATTTGGAGTCTTTAATGTCAGTATTATATTTATAAAACACCAATATAATGAAAGAAGTTAGTCTAACCATATGTATACCAACGTTTAATAGGGCAAAATATCTTTTTGTGTTTTTAAATAAATTAGCTCATGTAGATGAAAATATTCTCAATGAAATTGAGTTAAAAATTTTCGATAACAATTCAACAGATAATACTCAACAAGTAATAGACAGTTTCAAACATATTTTTAGGATTACTAGTAAAAAACAAAAAATAAATATCGGAGGAACTAGGAACGTAATAGATATCATACAAGATTGTAAAGGAAAGCACGTATGGGTCTTAGGCGATGATGATTATATAATAATTGATGAATTTGAGATTTTTTTTCAACAATTGATTTCCAAAAGTTCCGATAACACCTGGTATTTCGTTGGTTTTGCCACTGAAGAAAACCAAACACCGTTTGACTTTGATCTTATTTGCTCATATTTTAATAATAATAATTTAGAAAAAACTATTTTTAAATTCGGTTTAAATTTCACCGGTTTTTTAGGCAGTCATATCTTTCCTAGCTCTTCTGTAAAAGAAATATCATCCATAGACGAATTACAAGTTAATTTTTGGCCACATGTAACCTTATTTTTGAAATCAACACATCATCATTATTTTTCTAACATTAAATTAAGTGTTAAGTCAGGTGATCTTGAGTGGTCATCATTAGATTGGTATGCTGCTCTGCTCAGTCAAATTCTATGTCTAGAGAATTCTCGTTTTACCTTTTTAACTAAGATTATTCTTATGATGAAACTAGTGTTTTCATTTTCTTACTGTAAGCATTTAATTTACTCGCACATTTCACCAAATTATAATTTCACCTTGGTTAATAAAAAAATTATAGAGATTAAACGGGAATCAAATTACAGGATAACAAAAACTTTATTAACATTTCATATGACTTTCAATGCTTTACTTAGTCTGGTGCCTAATAAATTTTTAATGAAGATTTTTAGTATCAAACCCAAAATAACTAAATTGGGATTAAATGATGCAAATAATAGAAAATTATAGAGTATGTGCGGATTCTACCTTACCAACCTTCCTTTAAAAGAGGATGAACTTAAAATCAAGCTCAAGGGAATTTCTCACCGTGGACCAGATTTCACGGGCATACTTCAACAAGACAATTTATCTTTTGGCCATACCCGATTATCCATTTTAGATTTGGATCCTAGAGCTAATCAACCCATGTTACATGAAGATTATGTTTTAGTTTTCAATGGAGAAATATATAATTATAAAACTATAAAAAATGAGCTTGAAGAATTAGGTGAAACTTTTTCGACACAAGGAGATTCTGAAGTGCTTTTAGTTGGTTATAAACGCTGGGGTAAAGCTTTGGTACCTAAACTAAACGGCATGTTTGCTTTTTCTATTTATGATCGAGAAAAAAAAGAAGTGTTTAGTGCACGCGACCGCTTAGGCGTTAAGCCCTTTTACTATAGTTGGGATAAAGGTAAGTTTGAGATTTGCAGTCAAATTAATCCATTATCTGAGGGGAAAAATATAGATCAAGAAGCAATTGAAATTTATCTACAAACAGGATATGTTCCAAGTCCTTG
>Ga0257120_1001824_pt1 | contig 13538 bp, 17 predicted proteins | sample SI106_10metaG_FD_190153 | JGI IMG/M metagenome (GOLD analysis project Ga0257120, IMG submission 190153) | Marine microbial communities from Saanich Inlet, British Columbia, Canada - SI106_10 | ecosystem: Environmental > Aquatic > Marine > Inlet | place: Canada: British Columbia | collected... | reverse complement strand
TTACTATGGGATCAAAAGTCACCACAAGGCTATTTAAAAATTATGGCTGTATTACAAAAATATATTGATCAAGGTATTAGTGTAAATACATCATACAATCCAGAACACTACGATGATGAAAAAGTACCAATGAGCACATTGCTTGGCGATATTATGACTTTTTATAAGTATGGTGGCAAACAATTATACTACAACAACACACATGATGGACAAGGTGAAATAGATATTAACAAAGACGAGCCTTTAGATGATTTACCTTTAGGCGATATAGACGATGACGACTGTGAGAGTTGCAAAATTTGAAAAAGAGAAAAATGACTGTATTAGATGTAAAAAATAAATCCGATCATACTAAAGCAAAAATGTTTTTAGACAGTAATGGCGGCCCAGGTATCCAGAGATATGACGTAGTAAAATACAAACAGTTTGAAAAATTAACTGAAAAACAACTTGGTTTCTTTTGGAGACCTGAAGAAGTTGATATTACTAAAGATAGCAAAGACTTTAAGGACTTAACAGACTTTGAAAGACATATCTTTACAAGTAATTTGAAAAGACAAATACTACTTGATAGTGTACAAGGGCGTTCACCTAATCTTGCTTTCTTGCCTATAGTAAGTCTGCCAGAGTTAGAAACTTGGATTGAGACTTGGGCATTCAGTGAAACAATTCACAGTAGAAGTTATACACATATTATTAGAAACGTGTATCCTAACCCAAGTAAAGTATTTGATGAGATGTTAGATATACAAGAAATATGTGATTGTGCTGATAGTATTACACAGAACTATGATAGGCTAATAGAATACAATGAAGCAAGGGCTCGAGGACTTTCAAGTTACGACGAGTATGAACATAAGAAACGTATTTGGCAATGTTTAATGAGTGTTAACATTCTCGAAGGTGTACGTTTTTATGTATCCTTTGCTTGTAGTTGGGCGTTTGCTGAACTTAAAAGAATGGAAGGTAATGCTAAAATTATCAAACTAATTGCAAGAGATGAAAATGTTCACTTAGCAAGTACACAGCACATGTTAAAATTATTACCACAAGAAGATAAAGACTTTGCTAAGATTAAAGAAGAAACAAAACAAGAAAGCACTCAAATGTTTATTGATGCTGTAGAACAAGAAAAGATTTGGGCAGACTACTTGTTTAAAGATGGTAGTATTATAGGTCTTAATGCAGAGTTGCTAAAGCAATATGTTGAGTATATAGCCGCCAAAAGAATGAGATCAGCAGGCTTAGAATCGATATATAATAGTGGTACCAATCCTTTACCTTGGACACAAAAGTGGATAGGCGGAGGCGAAGTACAAGTAGCACCACAAGAAACAGAAATTAGTAGTTATGTTATTGGTGGTACTAAACAAGACGTTGAAACTGATACTTTTAGCGGATTTAAATTATAACACACAGAGAACAAATATGTATGACATTAATTCATTACTAACTGAAGTAGTAACAGTCAAAACAAGTCCAGGTCTTGAAATTATAGCAAAATTAATTGGCTATGACGAAAAGAAATTTACCTTGACATTAGAAAATCCAAAATTAATAGTGCTATCAGAAACTGAAGTAGCAACTATTCCTTTTGTATTTACAGCAGAACCTACACTATTATACTTAACAAGAGACCAATATATTGCAGTATATAAGAGTGCGTCAATGAGTGCTGAAGACTACAACACTCAGGTATCTAACACAACACCAGCAGAAGTATAAGTCATAAATAATAGTAACGGAGATTATTATGGCAGGTATTGGAAAAGTAGGTTCAAGTTTAGTAGGTCCAGGTGTTGATATAGGACCTGGCGTACCGAATGTATTAGTAGAAGCCGTGCCAGTATCTGTAATAGGCGATAAAGTTGCTCCTCATGGAGAACCACCACATACTGCCGCTGTCATTCTTTCAGGAAGTGCCACTGTTTTTGCAGGAGGCAGGCCAGTAACAGCAGTAGGTTTAAGTACAGCCTCATGTGCCCACACTATGGTAGTAGGAGCGGCTACTGTTATAGTAGGCGTATAGTGTCTAAGCTCGTATCAGTACGAGGCCCCCACGCTCGAAACGATCAAGATTATATAAGAGTACAATGGAACATGGGTAATTCGTGTAATTATTCCTGCGAATACTGTCCTCCAATGCTACACGACGGTTCTAAGCAGTGGTTACCAATTGAGATGTACCTAAACACCATAGAACGACTTTCGACGCACTACAACGCACTACATAAGCGATTAGACTATGAATTAATAGGTGGCGAAGTAACTGTAATGCCTGGCTTTGAAGATATTATACGCAAAATAAGTGAATACAATACGCACTCGATTGTGTTTACAAACGGCAGTAGAACAGTTAAATGGTGGAGTAAAGCAAAGCAGTACATGGATACAGTTATACTTACATATCATCCTTTAACACAGGATAAACAGCATTTAATAGACGTTATTAATGAGATCAAAGAAGATATTAACATAGAGATTAACATAGCAGGCATTGGCGGCCAAGTAGAAGAATTAGGCGAATTAACAGAGGAAATAAGGTCGTTATTTAAGGATTGTAGTTATAACAACTACAATAATGTTAGTATATGTGTTAAAACCATGTATAAGAAGCTCTTAGGCGCCCGTAGTAAGCAGGAAACATACTGGCAATACTCTGACAAGGAGTTAGAAGTATTGCAAAGACCGGGCATTAAACCGCAAGAAAATGTAGAAATCCCACAAGATCAACCGCAAGAAAATGTACCAGATCCTACCGCTTGGATGACAGAATTCTTATATGAAGATGGAACAGCAAAGTATGTACAAAACCATCAAATTATTAATGAAGGATTAAATCAATTTAAAGGAATGAAATGCCACATAGGCTATGAAAGTATTAACATTGATGCAAGTGGTGAAATATATAGTAGTTGGTGTGGTGCTGTTAACTTTGGTAATATATCAAATAATAATTGGCAACTATTAGAAAGTAAGCCACGATGTCCTTTTGAATACTGTAATAATATATCAGATATATCTATAACCAAAACTGCTTGAATACTGAGAAAGTATATCAGTTAGATTGTTATTCTCAACATGCAAGTCATCAAGTTCTGTTTCTGTAAAACGTTCTAAAATACTACCAACTCTTTCAATATAGTTATCAGCATACGATTCCCTGTATTGATGTCTCCCAGACAATTTATTTACAGCATACTTATTAAGAGGAATATACCAGTCGTTACATAAAGCATTATTGAATGTCTCATATAATTCTGCATTAGCAAATACATGTCCGGTAACACTTAAGAACAGATTATTTTTTAATTTAAAATCGGGTACAATAGTATTAAAGTCCATAAAAACTTTATCTAACTTAGGACTGCTTAGTATATTTTTACTTTTACTGTTTAATGTAAACGTGCTAAGTAGATTGCTACCAATTGCAGTTCTTTTAAGTAATTGAGGAGTAAATGTTTCTAATATACTTTCATATTTATTTTTACATAGTATAAGATCAGTTCTTGCATTTACGAATTCATTCTCATTAGGCAAGTCACCGTCGTATAATAATGCATCATGCAACCATGTGCCTTTGTCGTCAATAATATTTGCTACATTAATAGAGTAGCCTTGCCCACGTTGTAGTTTAAGTTGGGTATTATATTTTAAACACACATCAATTACTTCTGGCACTTGAATAATATTATGATCATACACAAGGTATTCAAGCATAGTTTTTGATTTAGTTATACTTAGAAACTTATCGAGATCTTGTGCATTTTGTTTTAAGTAAACTAAGTTTGACATATCACTAATGCCGGTAGTATGTACATAAAATCTAACGTCTAAATCAACAAGTTTTTTTAAAGTACTTTCGTTATAGCCAGTTGCGTATGTAAATATAAAAACATCTTTGTTTAACGACTTTGCATACTTAACAAGCGATACAATAGATTTGTATTGTAAACTGTCACCGTAAAAGCATTTTAAAAATATAGTATTACATTCGCTGTCAAGATCCTTGATAAACTTTTTTGCAATCTTTAATGGTAGATGTTTTTTTGGGTAATCTCTTTTACCAAACCTATGCCATGCCCATTGACCTTGCGGACCTATAGGATTGTATGTTAGTGATTCAGTTGTTAAATCTATATAACAAGTAGTGTATGCCATACTACTATTTAAATAAAAGTCAAAAAAAAGCACCAATTAACTGGTGCTTTTAATATACGAGTTAACTTAGTTCTTGGATGGAACTGCTCCTTCGTATGTAGTTGTTTCTACAGGATCATATGATGAAGTATCTGTATCGTAGTAGTAGTTGTTTGCTGTTTCGACTTCTGAAACATTAGTTTCATACAAACCAACACTATATTCTTCAACAAGTACGTTACCACCAATTTCACCTCTAACAGCAAATAAATACACACCTGGTGCTTTATCAGCCGGACATGTAGTTGTATCAGTAGTATCAATTGTTAATACACCAGTGGTAGTATTTAAAGCCATCCATGGTGATAAAGGACTAAATGATAACACTTCAACGTTAGCCGCTCCTGATTGTAAACCTAAGTTTATAGTAGAAACTGCCGCACCGTGTTCTATGTTAGCAATTCTTCCTGATGGTTCACTGAATAAATCTGATTGTCCGTCTGCATCTAATGATAGTAAACTTAAATTAAGTTCGTTAATATTAATGCTTGACGTAACGTCTGCGTTAACTCTAACAATTTCTTTACCAATTGACGAGCCTTCTGAAACAACAATATTTTTAATTTCTGCTGATGTCTTGTCATTGTGCTTTTGAATGTAAGCCGCAACACCACCTGCAACAATACCTGCTGATAGTGATGTTCCACCACCTGTTAAGTAATCTTCGTCTGGTGATTTAACTTCAGCATAACATACAGTTTCACCAATTGTAAATATATCAAGTGCCGCACCGTAATTGTTTAGTGCGTTTGCTGGTGTAGTACCAAATGGTAAGTTGGTAAACGATGCAATGTTACCTGCTCCGTCAATTGAACCAACTGTAATAATCTCTTCGACACCTGCTGGAGAGTAGTTATTAATGTCTGCATTGTGATTTCCTGCTGATGCTACAACAACAATGTTTGCCGCATTAAGTTCAAGAATCTTTGCATCAATAAAATTATTTTGTGGAGTAGTCCATGGCAAACAAACTACTTTTACATCGTCAGTGTCGTTAGCATCGTGATGTCCTTTGACATTACTTAATGCTTCAACAACTTGACCAATTGTAGTATTACCTGTAGCAGAGTCAAAAAGTTTTACACTTAATAGTCCTGCGTCTTTGGCAACACCAAGATTTTCACCTACAATCAAACTTGCAACAGCAGTACCATGACCGTCTGTATCTTGTCCATTTGCAGTGATAACGTCTGAATGTGATGCAACATTTGAGTTTGCAAACTCAGGGTGTGTTAAATCGATACCTGTATCGACTATATAAACAGTAACTCCGGTACCTCTATACTTAGGTCTATAACTTGCGTCACTACTAAATGTAAGGGTTCTACCTGCTCTGTTATCGAGGAATCGGAAATGATTTGTGTCCAATGCCTGTAATTCTAAGCCTGCTTCTGCTGAAGCCAAACTTGAGTGAGAAACATTACTAATTGCCGCTAACTGATCAGCAGTTGCTTCAATTTCGTATGTATATTCTAAATTGTAAATTACTGTAACAGATGCTCCACTATCAGTAATCTCCGTTCTTGCTTCCACGGGATTAGTGTATTGTGTCGAATCCATTGCTACTATATATTTTGCCATTTTTAATTTGCTCCAAAAACTTGTGTCATAAGATTTAAATAACATAAGTATTTATCATAATATAGAAATGTAAGGAACATTGATGGCAACTTCAGAACAAAATAAGTTTACACTTGGCACTCCGCCATCAATACTTATTGACTACGATTTAGGTAAAGTTATACATAATTGTAAGAAGCCAACAGACAGTAAAACATTATACGAATCAATCTCAGAAATAGCATTAAATGTAGATACACCTGTAATATGTTTAAGTGGTGGTGGCGACAGTCAATTTAATTTTATGCTTTTTAAAGAACTTGGTATAGATTTTGAAGTAGTTAGTTACGCAACAAAATGGGGAATAAACACAATCAATGCAGATGATGTACTTGTAGGCGATGATTTATGTAAGAAGTATAATGTTAAACGTACAGTAATAGATATAGACTTACAGCAGTTTTTAGAAACAAAGGAATATATTGATGTTGCAGAAAAGTACGGTACATACAGTCCACAGATTGCATTACATATAAAATTTTTAAGTAAAATACAAGACTTAGGTACTCCAGTATTAGGCGACGAACCTCCTTTAATGAGAATGAATAGCGGCGTTCCATTACTTGGTTTAGACACTAATGGAATAGCAAGAACATTAGAAGGATATAACAACTTTAGAGATGACGGTAATAAGTATTTTAGAAACTTGCTGTACTCATCACCAGAAATATTTTATAAGTCAGTTGAAAATAATATAACAACTATCAAAGAACAAAAAGTTTATAACGAAACAACAAATGCTAATAGAGAACATACTTCGCCACATCGATATAAGTACTGCTACTATAATACTATATTAAAAGATTTACAAGTAGAATCGCGACTAATTAAGTCAACAGGATTTGAAACTGTACAGAAATATTTTGCATCATTGAATAATGATATGGATTCTTTTGATAGAAAATACCGATATAACTTATTACAAAATAGTAAAAATTTACGACACTTTATGACAGTAGAAGGTAACATGTATTTAACAGCAGATAACTTTTCAGTAGAATCTCTAACTAAAGTTGAGTCAATTTGGAAAGGAAATTTAAAAGATCTTAAGCAAGAATATATGGATGCAATATCCAAATACAAACCAAAAAATATTTTTGATTACATGCTATAACAAATTGTTATAAAATCACCGTGTTATATAATCAAAATGCATTGAGTTACATAAATAGAGTTTATAATATAATATAGAAGTAATTTATATCAACCTCCACATATGAATAAACTATTTTTTACTGTTTGGTTAGTCTCTTCCATCAATTTGACTGACCACCTCAACGGTGCTCTTAGAAGTGTGCGAGAAATTACTCAATGGAGAATAGTAGGTGAGCCAGAAAAGAATTAATAAAATCCGAGACCAATTTGAAGTAATGGCCTTAGGTTTAGTGTTTGTAATCAGTATCCTTGCTATCACTCCTACAACATAGGAGAAGCATATGGCATGGTTACATAAAGAAATCATAGACATTAGAGATGTTTCCGACGACTACCTTGAAAAGAAAATCAGAACAGAAGTAATGGAAAACATGTATAATACACCGTTTATCATTAAAACCGGAACACATAACGAAAACCCAAATAAACGCAGTCAAGTAACAGGTATACTTGATACTTTACACATAGCAGAGTGTGTGTATAGAGATGATGAAATTGAAGTAATTAGAATATAATGAATAAATTTTTAACAACATTTTACAAATACTGGATACTACCATGGACACCAATACCTTACAAGTAAGAGACGCAACACCCGAAGAACAAGCAGAATGGTTTGAAACAGATTTCTTTATGAAAGGCGACTTTGATGTAATGAAGATGTTTGTAGTTATTCCAGCAGTAATACAGGTTGTAGTGTTTGGTATGATGTTAGCAGTAATGCTATTTAACCAATATCTCTTTTGATTACAAATGCAATCAAGGCTGTATTAGGCGTTGGTAAAAAATCCGAAAACAAATTTGAAATTAAACCAATGGCAATCATTTGGTTTGCATTATTAGTAGCATTTTTCTTCTTAGGCACCATTACTGGCCTTTTACTCTTGACAAGTTTAGTCATATAATGTATAATATACATTATGGCAAAGCAACGAAAACCACGTTCAGTGCAACAACCAAAACCTCGTTATGCAAAAGAGTTATTTACTCACGACACTCCATACGGTCATAAAGTTCAACGAGATCGATCAAAGATTATACCACGTAGAGATAAGTTTCAAAAAGATCTTAGGGACGAAATCTAAAAACCCTGCTTAACTGATAAATACTACTATATAAAAACAGCCTTGTTTGTTTTGTATATTATATAGGAGTAACAATATGTCAATTAAGGATATGACTTACCGTAATCGCGGTATTTTATTGAGTATGATAGCACACCAATGCTATTGTGCCCCAAAAGATTTATTAAAAGCAAGACCTGGAATTAGAAATCTTGACCCAATTAAAAAGTTTTTAAACAAGCCATTGCCACCTACATTCATAGATGTAGACGGAGCACAGGCTTATGTATTAAGTGATAAAACAGATGTAATAGTTGCATGTAGAGGAACAGAACCTACTGCAATTAACGATGTGTTAGCAGATTTAAAAACATGGCCAGTCAAGCATCACAAAGCAGGTAGAGTGCATAGAGGATTTTATGCAGAGTATAACAAAGTCATACCAGGCATTAAAGAAGCATTATCAAAACATGATAAGAAAGGTACAAAAAATGTATGGGTTACCGGGCACAGTTTAGGTGGAGCCATGGCAGTTCTTGTAGCAACAGAAATAAAACCACAAGGCGGATTACATACATTTGGACAACCAAGAGTTGGCAACAAACAATTTTTAAAATTAATAGACTTTCCATATTACAGATATAGAAATAATAACGATACTGTAACAGCAGTACCGCCAAGTTTTGGTATATTTAAACATGGTGGCGTTCTAAGATATATTAATACATACGGTAATATCAGAAACGGAACTGCTTGGCAAAGATGTAAAGACAGATGGAGAGGAACATGGATGGCATTAAAGTCATTTAATCTGTTTGATGGATTTGCGGATCACAGCATGGGATTGTATCATGAATTCTTACATAATATGGACGACAACGGAGACCAACTACCGAAGTAATGTGCAAAGCATAGTGTTAACTAATATGTATATATAAGATAAATATATGCATAAGAATTTTACATATGAATTACTTAAAGGGATAACATGTCGAACAAAACACCATACGAAATTAGACTTGATTTAGTTAGAGAAGCAAAGGAAATTCTTCAGGCAAGAGCAAAGAACGCCGAAGACATGCCTACTACACAAGATGTTTTAGAAGAAGCAGAAAGACTAAACGAGTTTGTTTCTAAGAAACCATTTAGCGAAAGATAATTAAAATAATAGTTACGCAATAGCACACTTCGGTGTGCTTTTTTTTGACCTTAAATATTGGGCATTACTTTCCAGGCATACTTTAAGGCATCACTAAATGCTTTAGCACGGCTGGGAGTTTGTTCAGCCCATTGGCTATTCATTGCTTCTTCACTGGCCTCAAGATATTTTCCAGCATCAATCAGTTTCATTGTATCAGTAAATTCGTTCCACACTTTGTTGCCCATCTGGAACTGCACATCCACTAATGCTTCCAGCTCTACATACTGTAATTTAGGATGTTGCTCTATAGCCGACTGTACACCTTTAATGGCATCAGCCACATCTGCATAAAATAATCGTTTGCCTTCTTCCTGTGTAATAGTGTCGCCCACTTTTAAGTTTTTGTAAGGGCTTGAGTCATCTATTAGATGTCCTATGCCCACAGTGGGTTTGCCCAGACTATCCAAATACACACGGTAATTACCATCTGTATCATACATTTTATATATACTCAGTCTATCATCACTGGATTTTACTCTGTCAATGCTGTCACCATATAGCTCATGTGCCAGTTTTGTTCTTTCTGCATCGAACGATACGGCTTCTTTTTCCCATATATGATTAGCGATCAGGTTGAAGTCTAATGTTTCTGAGTCGCTGTCAAAATCCTGTCTCTCAGTATCGTTGTCTATAGTGTGAAAGGCTATATTATCATTCAGTTCGTCATCTATGGTTTCAATATAGTCTACAATATTTTGTTGATCTTGAAAAGGAAGGCTTTTAAATTCAGATGATTTCACAAATTCTTTTGCCTGGGTATGTATCTCTTGGTATTTGTTGATTTGCTCAGGCATCAGATCGTTAAGATCATCTACATCTATGTCACCATCACCGTCTTTGTCTGCCAGAGCTACACCTATGGTCCCTGCCGCCGCACTTACTTTGTTTACTATCATCATGAGGCCTGTAGTAATAAATAAAACTCTGCCCCACAATGGCATGTCTGTAGATTTTGTTTGGGTTTTTTGCTCAACCTTTTGAATCACCGTTGCAAGTGTTTGTTTATTTTTAGGATTCAGAACACGGTCTTTGGGTAACACGGCTTTAGCACGTTGAACGTAACTGTTTGCCCAGGCTTCCCATTCCTGATCAGGAATTAGAGCTTCGTTATCGTCAGCAGTAGCAACTGCAGATTCCATTAACTGGATCATTTGCTTCATGTGATCTACATTATTCATACAACTATTTATCGTTATATTTTCTTTGACACCAATATCTCGTTCTTAGAAATTGTAAACACAATAAATAATATTGTATTAAGCTCGTATAGCTCAGTTGGTAGAGCAACTGATTTGTAATCAGTAGGTCAACCGTTCGAATCGGTTTACGAGCTCCATACATAAAGTTGCAATATGCAACAGGAGGCCATTATGGCAAAAGCAGTAGCGAAAGCAAAAGCAAAAACAACTAAGAAAGATAAAATCGTAGCAATTGATTTTGATTGGACAAAAGTTGGAGAGAACGTTCAAAGGAACGCAGAGCAACTCAGCAAGAACATTATGAAGAATGCTGAAACAATTGGCAACAATGTTGCTAAAAACTCTAAAGCAGTTGGTGATAGAATGACTGCATACTTAAACAGAAATCTTAAGTAGTCACAACCCGGGTTGGGGGTGTAGCTCAGTTGGGAGAGCGACTGGTTTGCAACCAGTAGGTCGTAGGTTCGATCCCTATCATCTCCACCACTTTTATTTTTACTCAGAAAGTACTCAAAAACATCGACAAAGATATTAAATAACACTATGAAACTAAACACACTTGATCCTCGATGGGATAATAATGTTATCGAATACGATATTACCAAACACAATTGGCGAAAGTATTTCGAAGACGCAGTAAGAGAAAAATATCCACAAATACAATCACTTGAACAAACCCACCTTGCAATGAAGCCTGAAGAGCTAAATGATTTTGCATGGAACATTCAACGTATATGTAAGTCGGAAGAATTTGCAAGGAGGTTAGATGATTTCTTTGGAGAAGTTATTGCTCCGCATCTTGATTTTGAAGACTTTATGATACAAGATGTAGTTGGATTGCGTATGGTTATACCTAACCAAGCAAACCATGGAAGAACATTAAACTTCCATCAAGGCGTTTGGTATGGTCATGGACCAGGTATGTATAGTGTATGGACACCGCTTACAGAAGCATGGGACACAAATACTATGCAAATACTTCCGTGGGAAGAAAGCAGAATGATTACACAAAAGACTTATGATGAAAAATGGAGTTACAAAAGAATACAAGAGGAATGCTTAGAGCATTCAATACCTTGTACAACTTCACCAGGACAAAGTTGGTTATTTCAGCAAGGACACATACACGGAAACGTGAACAATGAAACAGATATAACACGATGGAGTTTTGATACCAGAGCTCTTGTTAAAGGCGGTAACTATGGTAGACGTAGACCAGGCGGTTATTTTAGACTGTTTAGAGAATATAGAAAACCGTTAACCGATATTGATACAAGTCGTACCTGGATTAATTATATTGATATGAATAGTAGGTTCTGTGAAACTACACCTTTCTTTGTAACAAGTATGGTAATGGATCAGTTTTGTAAAGACCAGGGAATTGTTCCTGTAGACTATCCTTTAGAATTAAGTTTTTGTAGTTGGGAACCTATGTTAGAAGAGTTTATCTTAGACAAACATATAACAGGAATTATTATACCAAGTTTACTTGGTATGACTGCAGATAGACAACGCAGAGACGAATTACTTGACTTAGCATTAAGTAATAACACACATATTATTTTTGCAGATGAAAGAATATTACTTGACAATAGAGAAGAATTAAGTTATATTAATAAAATATTCGAATACATTAATGACGAGGAAGATCCAGATCTTTTACTCGGACACACAAGGTAAAACACATGGCTAAGAAAAAAGCACCAAAAACACCAGCAAAGATTACTGAACCAGTAAACGATGTTATGCATAATTTACTTGATGCAAAAATTGAAATACCTTTAGGCTTATTAAGACAAAAACATATTTTTATTGCAACACCGTGTTATGGTGGACAGATAGGTGAGCCATATTTTAGAAGTATGATGAAGTTTGCTATTTTATGTAACAAATATCAAATACAATACACAATTAGTACACTTGCTAACGAAAGTTTAATTACACGTGGTAGAAACACACTTAATAGTTTCTTTATGGAAAATAAGCAGGCAACACATTTATTTTTTATTGATGCAGATATAGAGTTTAACGGTGAAGACATTCTTAGAATGGTAGCATACGATAAAGATATTGTTGTAGGCGCATATCCTAAGAAAGCACTCAATTGGGATAGTATTATTGGAGCGGCAAGAAACGAAGAACTACAAGAAACAGCAGAAACAATCGAAGGACATAGTTCAAACTATGTTGTAAACTTTGATTTCCTAAAAGACAAAGACGGTAATAATACACCACAAGTACAAATAGAAGATAACTTAGTTAAACTTAAAGACGCTGGTACAGGTTTCATGTGTATTAAGAAAGAAGTAATGCAAAAAATGTTTGATGAATACCCAGAGACAAAGTATGTAAACGATATTAACGTTGATCAGAAGTTTGAACCTTTTATGTATGCATTGTTTGATTGTATCATTGATCCAGAAAGCAGACGCTACTTGTCAGAAGATTATACATTTTGCAGACGTTGGCAACAAATGGGCGGAGACGTTTATTTAGATCCGCGTACAGCACTTAATCATGTAGGACATTACACATTCCGTGGTAACATTAGAAAGTTATTTACTGGAGAAAACAAACACTCAAGACAGCAGGATTATAAAGCAAATGGCAAAACAACAACCTAAGACAGAATCAATTATATCAGTTATTCTACCTACAAGAGGACGTAGGGAAGTATTACTAACAAGTGTAAAATCGTTAGTAGACAAAGCATCTAACCCACAAAGAATAGAACTTATTTTTGGAGTAGACGAAGACGATACAGGAATTAACGAATTTATTGCTGAAAACTTAGCAGACTATCTTAAAGATAAAAAGATTGAAGCAAGAGCAAATATTTTTAAACCATTAGGCTATGAAAATTTACATACTTATGTAAACACACTTGCTGGAAACTCAACTGGTGATTGGATCTTCTTTTGGAACGATGATTGTTTAATGGTTACAGAAGGTTGGGACAAGGTAATTGATCAATACAATGGACAGTTTAAACTATTAGGACCTAAAGATAATCACGAAGGTCATCCTTATGCTATATTACCAATTGTGCCACGTGACTGGTTTATCCTAATGGGACACCTAAGTCAGAACGCACAGAAC
>Ga0257120_1001821_pt1 | contig 13557 bp, 4 predicted proteins | sample SI106_10metaG_FD_190153 | JGI IMG/M metagenome (GOLD analysis project Ga0257120, IMG submission 190153) | Marine microbial communities from Saanich Inlet, British Columbia, Canada - SI106_10 | ecosystem: Environmental > Aquatic > Marine > Inlet | place: Canada: British Columbia | collected... | reverse complement strand
CAGATCTAATCCGCAAGCAAAAGCTTTTCATGCCGAGTCTTGGTTTTGGACTTGCCTATGATTTTGGAAAAACATCCATCGGTCTAGAACATAAAACTACATTTACGCGTGGGGACCAGTTTGATGGTTATGTTTCAGAAACACCGATGCTTGAAAATGATTTATACCATTACACCTCTGCATTTATAAGATTCAGACTTGGGGGTTCAGGAAATACCTCGCGTCCTCCACGCCCTAATCCAAAACCACCAACCTCCTCTAACAATTCATCCTCAGGATTTACGAGTTGTCCTTCCCCTGTTGTAAATATTCTTAATACCAATAACACATCATCAAGTCAAGGCACAATGACTATCGAAGCCCAATTAACGAACGTAAGTTCTGTTGGTGATATAAAACTTACGGACATGAATCAGATGCCTCTTCCATTTGATTACGATTCATTTACGAATAAAGTGACTGCAACAGTAACATTAGCACCTGGAAATAACACCTTTTTTATAAATGCTAAAACGTCTTGTGGTAGTGATATGGCACGTCTAAACGTACAAAACACCACTAGTTCTTCTTCTGGATTCACAAGCTGCCCTTCTCCAATCGTCAATATCTTAACATCTAATAACAATTCAATTAGTGATGGTACGATGTCCATTAGTGCACAAATCGAAAATGTTAATAACGCATCAGCAATAAAATTAACTAACGCAAATCAAGTGCAACTTGCCTTTAATTTCGATGTAAATACAAAAATGCTTTCTGCAACTGTTAATCTCGTAGAAGGAAACAATTTATTTTTCATTTCGGCTACAAATAGTTGCGGCGGTGATTCTGAACAAATAACGGTACAACATACAAATATAAGTTGTCCTTCACCAGAGGTTAATGTCATTAACAGTAATAATTCATCAGCGAGTCAAGGTGTAATAACAATCAGTGCGCTGATTGAAAATGTCAACAACATCTCAGAAATAAAGCTCACAAATACGAACCAAGTAGTTTTGCCATTTAATTATGACTTTAATTCAAAGACCTTGACGGCATCAGTTCCATTATCAGAGGGGACAAATACATTCTACATTTCAGCAATTAACAACTGTGGTGGAGATACAGATCAAATAAACATCACCTTCACCAACACACCGTGCCAAGCTCCAGTAGTGAATGTTTTAAACGCAAACAATGCACAAGTAAACGAAGGTGTCCTCATCGTTAATGCTCAAGTCCTTAATGTAAGTAGTGCCTCAGAGATTGTATTTACCAATATAAATCAGCTCTCGGTACCTTTTAACTTTGACATGAATTCTAAAACGTTAACAGCATCTGTTGCGCTAACCGAAGGGAATAATACATTTTTCATCACTGCCTCAAATAGCTGCGGAAGTGACACTGATCGATTAAATGTTGAATATTCAAATTGTTCAGCACCTTCAGGAACCTTTGTTAATCCATTATCAACAGCAACTGTGGCGTCATCTAGTCTTTTAATTCAAGCAAATATTCTTGGGATAACGGATGCTGGACTGATCAGACTATTTGTAAACAATAATCAGTTATTTGGTTTTAACTTTAACCCTTCAACTGGACTTTTGCAAGGCAATCTATCACTGACCCCAGGGCAAAACAATATTCAAATTGATTTTGCTAACGACTGCGGACAAGGGAGTATTAGCAGCACAATAATTTACGAATCATGTGAACCCCCTGTTATAGAGTTGATTCACCCTACAGCTTCAGGAGCAACTACGAATATTCAAAATCAAAATATTGATATTCAAATAACAGGCACAGATGTAAGCAAGAATAACATTCAAATCAAAGTTAATGGTAAGCTTATGAATATATCAGCTGCTTCATATGTGAATGACTTGCTTAGCTTTTCTGTAGTTTTAGCACCGGGAATTAATACCATTTCAGTTGATATTCAAAACGGATGCGGAACTGATTCTGAGGTATTCACAATTGATTTTGAGAATTGTACTGCACCTTCGATTGTATTCAATGGAATTCAATCAGGACTTGTGACAACTCAATCGAGTCTTGGTTTGAATCTTACAATTAATGAAATATTTGGAGCCCAAAATATCACTTACAAATTGAATGGGAATAGTATGCAAGGCCTCATTTTCAATGCACAAAATAAAACCCTGTACGGAAACATTGCACTAATACCTGGTGATAACTATTTTAATGTGAGCGCTACAAATGACTGTGGGACAGCGGTCGAAACATTACATATCATTTATAATGATTGTAAAGATCCCACCATTACAATCACAAGTTTGGGTTCTTTAAGTGGAGGCACAAATGTTTCTGTAACTAATCCTTCTTACTCTCTAGTAGCACAATTGAGTAATGTAATTCAGTCCCAGTATATTTCAGTGAAACAAAACGGACAAAACCTCAACTACTCCTTTATGCAAGGGAATTTATTAAGCAATTTAACCCTTAACCCAGGATTGAATACGATTACGGTTTCAGTAAATAGCCCATGTGGAAGTGCAAGCGCGAACTTGACAGTAGTATATGACGATTGTCAAGCTCCGAATATAAGCTTAAAATTACCGGCGAGTAGCTCACATGAGAGTACGAGCCAAAAGGTTCAAGTCATTGCGAAATTGACGAATGTCACCAATAAGGGACAGATTACGGTTTTAAATGGTGGCACTTCGATTCCTTTTGCCTTTAACAATGGTATAGTCAAAACTCAAGTGATGCTTTCTGATGGTCAAAACAACATAATTATCAGAGTTAAAAACCCATGTGGTGAGGACACTGAAAACATCTCTATTTCTTATGAGCCTTGTCTAACACCTCAAATCGTTATGAATCCGAGTACCCCATCTGTAGTAATGACTGCACAGGTCCAATTAAATGCATTTATCCAAAACTATGCAGCGAATACCAATATTACAATAACAGTTAATGGCCATGCGATAGCTCCTTCAAACTTTCAAATTAATAATGGAAACCTATCGGGCTTGATTCCTTTAAATAATGGTTCAAACACAATCTCTGTTTACGCAGTAAGCCCATGCGGTTCTGATGCTAAGGAGTTCTCAATCCTACGATGTAAAAACCCATCGGTAAACTGGATTAATCCTGCACTTGTAAACACAGTGGTAACAAATGGCACATTCACTTTACAAGTATTGGCAAACAATGCCTTTACCGCGTCAAGTATTACACTAAAACTAAACGGATCACCTATTAGTTTTAATTACAATAGTAATACAGATGAATTGACGACAACTGTCAATTTAGCACCAGGCAACAACACGTTTTCGATAAAGATTGCTAATACGTGCGGAATAGCGAACTCTGATATTAAGGTAATTTACCAAACAGGAAATAATGGTTCAAACGGAAACAACGGAATGAATGGCTCCAATGGTAACAATGGAACGAACGGTTCAAACGGAAACAACGGAATGAATGGCTCCAATGGAAGCAATGGAATGAACGGTTCAAACGGAAACAACGGAATGAATGGCTCCAATGGTAACAATGGAACGAACGGTTCAAACGGAAACAACGGAATGAATGGCTCCAATGGAACGAATGGTTCTAATGGAAATAATAATTCTGGAAATTCTAATAGTAACAACGGTCACGGAAACAACACCGATGGCGTCGATGTTTCGAATCCTGGACAAGGTGGTGGTGGTCCAAATGGACAAAATGATCCTAGTGGTAATACAGATGACGAAAATCAAGGTAATGGCTCAAGTAACATGGGTACAAATGGTAATAAAGCAGGACAAAATAATAAATCCATTACCCCGACAACCTCAACACAAAAAAACAAAGGAGGATCGAACACCAAAAAACCTACACCTAAGCCCTCTAATATAAAGTCGAACAAGCCAAATAATAGCTCAAATAGCAAGGAGGTCCCTAATCCAAAAACCCCTTCAAAAACGGCAGGAAAAGGAAAAGGCCGATAGGCCTTTTTTTATCGGTTTCACTACAGTTTTCTCATTTAATCTTAGTATGTTTGCAGACTAAAATTATTATAGATTATGGCACTAATAGGGAAAATCAGAGAAAAGTCAGTTCTACTTGTAATCATTATCGGTCTTGCACTACTTGCATTTATAGCGGGTGATTTCTTTAGTACACGCGGAGGTGCTGGTTCAACTGGAGAATACGGCGTAGGTCATGTTTTTGGAGAGAAGGTGGATATGAATAGATATGAATACCTGCGTTCGAAGTTTCAAGATAATGCATGGCCAATACTCATTGATTCAATGATTATGTCAAAAGAGTACCAAGATCTTGGTATTTCAATTTCTGATAAAGAGCTGAATAGTTATTTGATGGCTACTGACGGTTTCGATATTTGCCCAGATCAGAACATACGTTCTTTCTTTACAGACTCTCTAACGGGTCAGATTACTGAACAATCCAAAATAGATGGTCGCGTTAAGCTAAAACAACAGCTTACTGATATTAAAAAAGACAAAGCAAGATGGGATGGTGTGAAACGCTACTATTCAAATCAAAGAATGAATCAAAAGTATTTAGAAGTTGTAACACAAGGACTTTACGTTTCGAGCCTTGAGGCAAAAGACGATTTTAATAATAAGAACCTTAGAAAGGATATTGATTATTTATTGAAAAATAACAACGCAATACCAAATGAAAACATAGAAGTAAAAGATGCGGACCTTGCAACTTACTTCTCCGCTCATAAATGGGACGCAAGATATCAAAGTAATGAAGCTTATAAAGTGGTTAAGTTTTTTAGTATCGACGAAGCACCTTCATCAAAAGATACATCTGACTTCAACGCCAAATTTGAAAATTTTAAAAATGGTTTAGCTAACGCTAGTAATGATACAATATATTCTAATTCTAAAAGTGACATTAAATTATCGTTCTTTAATTCACGTTCTACATTCGTTCCTGAAGGGCATTTCAAAGCAGATGATTTATTCACCTATCCAAAAACCATGGACTCAACATTTGCAAACGCTGAAATCGGAGCAATTGTTGGCCCATACGCATGTGGTCCAAAAATGAAAACACAAACCAATGGACTTGACTATTACGCGGTATCAAAAGTAATTGGAAAAACACCTGCACGAATTAAAGCAAGGCATATTTTACTTCAGGTTAGTGCAGATAGAGATTCAGTAGCAACAGCAGTATTGGCTAACAGTCTATTGAAACAAATTCAAGCATCAAATGATAAAAACGCAACATTTGAAAGCCTAGCGAAAGCAAATTCTGCGGATGCAAGTATTGAATTTGACAACCTTTTGGAACTCACCTTGATTTATCCAGAACAAACAAGAACAAAATTCTATGGTAAAGAAATTTCTGAATTCTGTGCAGGAAACGTTGCGGGATCAGTATCTGTTATTCAATCGAGTCTTGGAACACACATCGTAGAAGTTGTTGAAAAAGATGAAAAAAACCTACCTAAACTGGCTACAATCTTTAAAGAATTCAAACCTTCAGAAGAAACAATGAATGCCAAAGAAAAAGAATCTGACAATATACTAAGTGCGCTTTATCAAGGGACTGAAAAGCTCAACTCGCCAAAAGAAATAAGAAAATTCTTTGATTCTGTTGTTCAAGAGCAATCCTACAGAGCAAGATCACTTAAATTAGTTGACAATAACCCAATTGTCCCTGCTACCTACTTAAACAGCTTAAATGCCGGAGATAGATTGATTCGTGCAGCTTATAAAGAAGGTTCTAAAGTCGGCACATTGGTTGGAAGACCAATTAGAGATAAGAATACTTATGTCATTGGTATGGTTTATTCTTCAAGATCAAAAGGAGCTCCTAGCTTCAATGAGGTTGAGGAAGAAATGAGAACGGCATACATCAACGCCAAAAAATCTGAATTAATCGTTAAAGATTTTGGAAGTAATTCTATTCAAGATATTTCAGAGGAACAGAACATCAAAATACAAACTGCAAGCATTTCACTCAAAAGCCTTAACAATATTGACCCTAAAGTCGCAGGCGCCCTGTATACTGAGAAAAATAATAAGGAAAATATATCACTACCACCAATGGTCGGAAAAAATGGTGTCTACAAAATATTCTTGACAACGACAGCAGTTCCTGTTGAGAAAAAAAGCTTCCAAGTTGAAAAGGATGTAATGAACAAAGAACTAATTACCAAATTAGTTAAAACACCTATTACCTTTAGTCAAAACAGACAACGTTCTGAGGAAAGTTACTTGATTAATGGTTTGTATCAACGGGCAAATGTTATCGACAACAGAAAGTTACTTCAATTGAATATAAGAAACTAGGGTTTAAGGATCTCGAATAGGCCATTTAGGAAACTTACTTTGTATGAGCTCCAACGTGAATCTTCCATGTAGTAATCAGTCGATATAATTTGAGCACCGCTGCGTTTGGCAGCCTCCCAGGTTTGATAGTTGTTTGCTCTGGATTCCACTGTACCTGCATCTGATCTCGTTCTAACCATAAAACTTTGAGACAGCCTTTGAATATCTACCTCACTAGAAACAGCGTTGTTACGCAGAAGGAAAACCGTATTCTCGTCATGTTGCGTGCCATATTGGAACATTAAAGGATTCAAAAAGGATTTATATAAGTGATTATTATTTCCCTCAAGAATAAAAATAAATTTCCCTTTAATCTGTGTTAATAACGGCCATCCTTCTGTATTGATTCTTTCTCGCAGCGTCGAATATCCTATTTTAAAATCGCTTGGCGAAAACACTTGATCCTCAGTAAACACCGCTCTTATTTCCGACTCAAGTTCCTTGTATGCATTGGAATTAAAAGGAATACATTTCTTAAAACCGAGCCTTTGTAAAGTTCTAGATTCATCTCCGAGATGTGAACCTTTCGCCTCAATATTGATATAAATAGGTAAGTGATTGGGATGTGCCTCGCTCCAAGAACGTAACTCAAGTAATGCTGAATTAAGTGTCAAATAATTGGTCTCAAAATCCACATCAGAGATATGCAGTAACTTAAATCCAGGTTCTTTTAGCGTTTTATCTTTTATTCGTTGTTTTTGACCGAAAAGAAATAGATTTAAACGACGTCTTTTATAATGTCCTCCTTTCGGATCATAGTTCACATCCAGTTCAATTCCCCTTATCCCGTAGTCATTAAATTGCTTTTTAAATGACAAGTGCCCATAGTCTATAAAATCAGGATTGTTTTCAGGTCCTAGTTTAGATTCAAATCTCTTTAAAAAATCTAAAACGCGGGGGTTAGGTTTTCTTTTGTAACTATTGTGAGAGGCCAAAATCCTTATGCGATTCATCGGTATTGTGTCAGGTAACGCTTGACCATATGTAATTGTATGAACCGAAAAAATGAACAAAATAAATACGACAAGCTTCATCAATGAAATAAGGAATTAGAAATAAACGAACGCAATTCAGCTCTTGGACATTCCACTTTTACTTTAGAAAATCTGGCATTACGAAAAGCATCTATATTTTTATATCGAAACAAAGTTGCAAGACCATTCGATGTCTTTATGCAACTGACCTGTTCGATATTATAAGAACGTATCACATTTAAAATATTATGATTTGACCAATAATTCTTGTCTTTAAGCATTTTTGAGGAGAAAGGAAAGGTCTGCTTTACAAGATTTGTAACGCCCTTTAGATAAAGACCGCCTTGAAAATCATCATGCAAAGAAAAAACTGGCTCATTATTATAATTTGTCGGTAAGAAATAAGGCACCTCTACAAAAACAAAGTCATTAGGGTTTTCAATAGCATTTATTACGGGTGTTACATCATCAAAGACTTTACTTCTCAAATCCCATGAACGAATTGAATTGATTACTTGCATTTGCATTGACCCAAACCACAAGACTGCAAGTAAGTAAGAAAATCCATAAAATTTACTGCGGAGCATAAATACACTAAGTACAGAAAAAATAAGTGCGATAAATAAATGACTCGGAAGAAGCATCTTATTGTATAAACCATAAGTGACAGCCGGATAATCAGATAGTATAAAGATAAAGCTACACGCAAGTATCGTGCTTATTGAGGCAGTAATAATTCTTTTATCTTGTTTTATTTCGAGCTCAAATTTCAATGAACGTATAAAGGGAACAACCAGAAGACTCAACCACATCAATGGTTCAGAAAAATAAAAAGGAATAACTTCGATAATCAGCAAGGGAATTTCAACGCATAAAGCAAAAATATAATAGACTCCTTGTAAAATTGAATGACTGGAAAAAGAAAAACCATATACGTCATCTCCAATCTGATACAACGGACCGATAATAAACTTCAAAATCAATAAGACGATAAATACCGCAACAGTAGTAATACTTATATTCTTAAATAACCGAGTGTCCTTTTTATTTCTCCAAAAAACAAATAAAGGAAATACAAATAAAGGGAATACAATTTCGCAGGAAAGCAAGGCCAACAAGGACCAAAAAAAATAGACACCATAAAAACTAGAATTGTGCTTTCGTTTTTGATCGAAAACTAATTTAAGCGCCGATAGGTAAAAAATAATCGATAATATATAACCTAACTGCATGGCATTAAAAAGCTGAGATGAAGAAAATATCGGGAAAGACAAAAAATACAAGAACAACAAAGTTGTCTTATTGCCTAATGGCTTTTTAAAAACAGCATACGCAAGATAAAGGAGCCATCCCCACAGAACTAAACGAAAAATACCGTAAAGCAAATAATTTCCTCCAAATAAATGGAGACTCGTTGATTGAACGAAGCCATAAATGGGACGTGAGATATGACCTGAACGCGAAAGGCTATATTTCAAGTCCTGCAAATAATCTGGTCCAATATGGGCAACTAAAGATAGGTCATCTGAAGTGCCAAAACCTCCAAATATGACAAGCGGTGTGTATAATAAAAGCATCAATAAAATCAGCATATTATACCCACTAAACCATCTTGGCTTAATCATCCAATATCTAAATCAGAAAATAAATCGTTATCAACGCTTTCGGGCATAGTAACCTTCAATAGAGGCTCACGCTCCATGGCTCTTGCAATTGCAAAATTTGCATTCTCATTGCGAGCCCAACTCCTTCTTGCAATACCATTATTGACATCCCAATGTAGCATTTGACTAATATTTGCTGAAGCACGCTCACTGCCATCAATGAGCATTCCAAAACCTCCATTAATAACTTCGCCCCAGCCTACACCACCTCCATTATGAATAGATACCCAAGTCGCACCGCGGAAACTATCTCCTATAACATTCTGAATAGCCATATCTGCAGTATATCTTGAGCCATCATAAATATTAGAAGTCTCTCGATACGGAGAATCAGTTCCCGAAACATCATGATGATCTCTACCGAGAATCACAGGGCCGATTTGATTCTCTTTTATAGCTTGATTAAAGGCTTCAGCTATTTTCATTCTACCCTCAGCATCAGCATATAAAATTCTCGCTTTAGAACCAACAACCAGCTGATTCTCTCGAGCTCCTTTTATCCACTGTATATTATCCGCCATTTGTTGCTTAATTTCTGGAGGACTCGTCAGCATCATCTTCTCTAAAACAACACAAGCAATTTCATCTGTCTTATCAAGGTCTTCTTGTCGCCCTGTAGCACAAACCCATCGAAATGGTCCAAATCCAAAATCAAAGCACATTGGTCCAAGTATATCTTGAACGTAAGAGGGATAAATAAAATCATCTCCGTTTTCAGCTCGCAGCGCCGCTCCTGCCCTTGTTGCTTCCAATAAGAAGGCATTACCATAATCAAAAAAGTAAGTGCCTTTATCCGTATTTCTTTGAATCGCAGCTGCATGCCGTATTAAGCTCTCTTTCACTTTTAATTTGAACTTCTCAGGTTCTGAGGCCATCATTTGATTTGATACCTCAAAACTTTGACCGACAGGATAATACCCTCCAGCCCATGGATTATGCAAGGAAGTCTGGTCTGAACCTAAATCAATATGAATATTTTCAACATCAAACTTTTCCCATACATCAACAATATTTCCTAAATAGGCTATCGAGACTACTTCTTTTCGCTCTTTTGCTACTCGAACACGTATACAAAGCGCATCAAGACCCTCTATAACTTCGTCTACCCAACCTTGTTCATGTCGCGTTTTTGCTGCTTTTGCATTGACCTCGGCTGTTACGGAAATTACACCTGCAATATTCCCGGCCTTTGGTTGTGCACCTGACATACCACCAAGCCCAGCAGTCACAAATAGCTTTCCTTCCTTTGATTCATTAGGCTTTGTCATTTTTCGAATTGCATTCAGAACCGTAATAGTCGTCCCATGTACAATTCCCTGTGGACCAATGTACATATATGACCCAGCTGTCATTTGACCATATTGTGTAACACCCAATGCATTAAATTTTTCCCAATCATCAGGCTTGGAGTAATTTGGTATCATCATACCATTTGATATAACCACTCGAGGAGCGTTTCTATGAGAAGGAAACAAACCCTGAGGGTGTCCAGAGTTCATAACTAAAGTTTGCGCATCCGTCATTTCAGAGAGATACTTCATTGTCAATCTGTACTGAATCCAATTCTGAAACACTGAACCATTACCTCCATAGGTTATCAGTTCGTGCGGGTGCTGAGCAACCGCCAGACTAAGATTGTTCTGAATCATTAGCATAATTGCTTTTGCCTCAGCGCACTTACCTGGATATTCTGAGATGGGTCTCGCAATGATTTCATTATCTGGGCGAAATCTATGCATATAGATTCGACCAAAAACATTTAATTCATTTAAAAATTCAGCTATTAATTCCGGATGTTGGTCTTTAGGGAAATAACGTAATGCATTCTTAAGTGCTAACTTCTTTTCTGCCCTATTTAAAATCGCTTTACGTTTTGGCGCATGATTTATTGCCGGATTGATAGGCTTTTCTGCAGGAAGTTTAACTGGTATCCCTTCTAAAATTTCTTCTGCAAATGACTTCATAATTCTTTTTTATTAGAAATACAAAGCTAGGTGATTCTTAGTATTTGAGCACTACAAAACCATGCTTTTGTACGGTTTGCCCTCCTTCAAAGGTCGCATCAATTTTATAGAAATAAGTACCCTCATTGACAATCTTTCCTGATTTATTTGTGCCTTGCCAAGATGCAGCAGGGTCCGTATATTCATAGATTACATTACCCCATCGATTCAGTATCAAACAATTAAACTGATCAATCCCATTATAATTGACGAAGAACTCATTATTTCCAGCGGTAGAGGACAATACAAGAACATTCGGTACTTCGAGATCACATCCATACATACCTAGGCTCGCTATATCTGAGACTTCACCACATGCGTGATTTAAGGAAACAATATATTCGCCCTCTTGATTAACTGTAATAGATGATCCTTCTTCACCGTTACTCCAGAAAAGAGAATAATCAATCGGATAGCCTGCTTGTATTGGGTCAGGAATCCCAAGTGCATTTAAGGAAACTGTAGAACCGATACAAACATTTGTATCCATTGCAATTACGCTATAATTAGGAGGGAAAGAGACTGTCATTGATTGATTTGAAGCACATGTGGAATCTGTAAAAGTAAGTTCATAAATCCCGGCAATTGAGGTTTCAACATCCGGACTTAAAACATCACCATCTATTGAAATCTCTGTGTCAGGAGATGACCAGAAACCTCCATTTGGTGCAATAGTACCATTTAACTGAAATGCATAATCACAAACAGCAGTGTCGTTAGGAATTGAGGCATTGGGCAATATCGTAAAGTTCTCTGTGACATCAACACATTCATTTGATACCGTAAACACGTAGGTACCCGCATTATTTAGTACCAGTGTAGAATCTGTAGACCCATTTCCCCATTCGTAAATTAGGGTTGGAACATACCCAGAATCAAGGTCATTGGCAGTAACAATAGGAACGAGTTCGTAATTCGTGCCAGCACAAACAGACGTATCAGGCATTTCAATGTATAAAAATGGGGGAAAATGAATTTGTGCTTCCGTGGTAACATTGCACTCATTATCAGTGTAAAATACATCGAAATATCCACCTGACGAAGAAGTGATTAAAGGATTATTATTTAGAATATCACTAAATGTTATGGCCGTATCTAATGTAGACCATTCTCCACCACTAAATGAAATCGTTTCCGATACTTGAAAAGCCAAATCACAGGCTATTGTATCTGGGAAAATCTCTGGACCTTCCGTTACCGTAAACGAAACAGTCGTATCAAATGGACACCCAAAATCGTCAGTGACATTAAACGTATAGCTGTAGGTACCTACAGCGTCAGGCTGAACCTCAATCAATGTGTCATTCATCCCGGATATAATTGTTGGGTCTTCTGTCCACCAACTCGTATCTGCAGAAGTTTGGTAAGATCCTAGACCTGGAAAGTAGGAAGCATCAAAAAACAATCCCCATTCAAAAATATAACCATCATCAATTCCTATGTTGTCCTGAACAAAAATCGTCCAATTTCCATTAACAGGACAGCCTATAAGGCTATTAAAAGAATCCTCAGGTTGGTAAACCACGTTTGGATCTATAGAAGGCCCATTATTCCCAAAATTAGGAGCTGGTATGGTGTTTCCTAAATTGTCAGTTATAGATCCATTAATATCATTAAAAACCGAACTAAAGCAATACTCCCATCCTTCGCCAGGTCCGCCTCCGCCAGAATCATCTATGGGATCCCCCATGTAGGTACCCCCACCAGAATTACCACCGGGCAAAAAACCTCCAGTAAATGAATTCACCAAGGGAACAATGGTGCCATTTGGACACTGTAACCAAATTTCTAAATCTCCCAAATACGAATGTTCCATAGTGATACATACTTGATTTAGATCCTGGTCGTCTGTAATGGTAGAACCTCCCGGGAAACCATTAATGGTAATGGGTGCCTCATATTGCTGACCGGAACCATCCGGCAAATATGTGAGGCCTGCAAAATTACCTCCCAACTCAAATGTACCTGGAGGAATTGTAACACCCACAGTATCTTGAGGTGTAACACCGCCAACAAGTGTCGTACTTGCTCCAAGGCAAACCGAATCCTGAAGTGGGCCTGTGCCCGCAAAACTCGGGAGCAATGAAACCCTTACCTTACTTCGAACACGCTCGTTTAAAGGAAATTGGTCTTCTATTTTTAGGTCAACAAGGTAGCCTGACCTAGCAGGTGGTGTAAACCAAATTGAATCATTATTAGGATAAACGTTTCCGTCAGTAATATTCCATTCAAAATCGATGTCTGTATTTATATTTTGAGAGTACCCAAAGCCCGTAGAATCTAAAGAATTAGGGAAAATGGGCTTCGCTATAAAAAGAATACTATCTCCAAAACAAATATCTACGAATCCCGTGTCTGTAGGATTTATTGCATCGGGACCTGTACCATTGATATACGCCTCCATATGCGCTTCAAAAGGTTGAAATTGGTTACCACAAGAAGCATTTGCTTCCCAACCCGTTCCCTCACCTGATCCATCGGTAATAAAAACAACTGTTAAACAACCTGATGGATTATTCCAACTGGCTTGGTAGGTAAATCCACCTGGATCCGTAACGGAATTGTGAATCCCTAACAAAGGGGCAGTGGCATCGGGCCCATCGAA
>Ga0257120_1001818_pt1 | contig 13563 bp, 9 predicted proteins | sample SI106_10metaG_FD_190153 | JGI IMG/M metagenome (GOLD analysis project Ga0257120, IMG submission 190153) | Marine microbial communities from Saanich Inlet, British Columbia, Canada - SI106_10 | ecosystem: Environmental > Aquatic > Marine > Inlet | place: Canada: British Columbia | collected... | reverse complement strand
AAAAATAAACGGGGGGCCATTGTCGCCATTGAACCCAGTTCAGGTGAAATTTTAGCACTGGTTACAGGCCCAAGCTTTGACCCTTCCTTATTGGTTGGAAGAAATAGGTCCAGGAATTACACCAACTTATATTATGACTCAATTGCAAAACCTACTTGGGATAGAAGCCTCCTAGCACAACCTTCCCCTGGCTCGCCATTTAAATTAATCAATGGACTTGCTGCATTAGAAGAAGGGGTCATAAACCCGCTCGAAACCATAGTATGTTACAATGGCTACTATGTAGGAAAAGACAAGAAAAGCTGTCACTGTGGGGGTGGTTCTAGAAATTTATATTCTGCTATATCCGAGTCTTGCAACGCTTATTTTGTAGCTGTATTTAAAAAAATATTCAATAAATACCCTAATTCAGACGTTGGCCTAGAGGCCTGGGTAGCGCATATGAAAAGCTTTGGCTTAGGCGATTTTTTAGGCACAGACTTACCCACAGGCGCCCCAGGAAGAATTCCCGGAGTGCCTTTTTATGACGCCTTTTATGGCGACAATAGGTGGGGACCTACTTACTTTATTTCCAACGCTATTGGGCAAGGAGAAGTGGCTACCACACCAATTCAATTGGCCAATATGACTGCTGCAATAGCCAATAGAGGGTTTTATTTTAGACCGCACATTCTTAGAGAAATTGAAGGTAAATCCTTACAGGACAGTGTGTACACAAGTCCCATCTACACCAGTATTGGCAAAGTGCATTTTGATCCAATTATTCAGGCCATGCAAAAAGTATATGAATCTGGAACCGCAAAGCACTTGAAAGTCAAAGGACTTACCATGGCAGGAAAAACAGGAACTGGAGAGAACTATACCCGAATTAATGGGGAACGAAAACAACTGACCGACCATTCTATTTTTGTGGGATTTTCGCCAGTAGAAAAACCAGAAATTGCCATTTCTGTATATGTAGAAAACGGGTATTACGGCTCTAGATATGCCGGCTATATTGCCACACTAATGATGGAAAAATACCTTAAAGGAAGTGTTAGCAACAAAGCCCAAGAAAATAAAATACTACAAAGCAGTTTGGAAAAAGAATACGCTAAACCTCTGAGCGGGAAGCCCTTTAAAATAAATGAATATGCGTGGTAGTATAGGAAAAATAAGGGTAGACTGGGTCTCGATTGGCCTTTACCTGCTTTTGGTGTTTGTGGGATGGATAAATATTTACTCTAGTACGGTTACGGAAAACCACAGCAGTATTTTTGACTTTAGCACCATTTATGGAAAACAACTTTTTTTTATTGGGATTAGTCTATGTGCAGCAGGATTCATATTTATAGTCAACACAAAAGCCTTTGAACGCTTTACGGCCATTTATTATTTCACAGCGCTTTTATTACTGATAGGACTCTTTGTTTTTGGAAAAACAATTGCAGGAGCTACTTCCTGGTACAACCTTGGTTTTTTTAATTTCCAACCTTCGGAATTGGCAAAAATAGCTACAGCCTTGGCCCTTGCAAAACACCTAAGCGACATACAGACTGATATTAAAAAAACCCTTCACGCTGCCATAGCATTTGCCATTTTATTGATTCCTGCTTTACTCGTTATTCCCCAACCGGATCCTGGTTCCGCATTGGTGTTTTTTGCTTTGTCTTTTGTGCTGTTTAGAGAGGGCTTTTCCCTAAAATTATTTTGGGGCGTTTTCGGAGCCATTTTATTATTTATAGCCGTATTAAAATGGGGCGTAATCTGGAGTATTGGAGGCCTTGTTTTAGGGGGTGGTCTGGGATTTATTTTAAAACCGAAGCGCATAAAATGGTCTTGGACTAAATTAGGCTTAGGAATCCTGACTTCAGTAGTTTTTGCCACCAGCGTAAATTATGTTTTTAACGGTGTTTTTGAGCAAAGGCACAGAGATCGTTTTAGCCTTTGGTTGGACCTTGAAAAAGACCCTGAAGTTTTAGAAAAAATCAACAGATCTATTGGATATAATACCTACCAATCTACAGAGGCCATAAGGGCTGGCGGATTTTTTGGAAAAGGGTTTTTAGAAGGCACCAGAACAAAAGGAGATTTTGTTCCGGAGCAACACTCAGATTATATTTTTAGCACATTGGGAGAAGAATGGGGCTTTGTAGGCACTACAGGAGTAGTCCTATTATTTACTGCACTGTTGCTTAGGCTATTATTTTTAAGCGAGAGACAAAGCCATTCCTTTAACCGTATTTTTGGGTACGGGGTGGTGTCTATTTTAGGCATTCACTATATTATTAACATTGGCATGGTACTAGGTTTACTCCCTACTATTGGAATTCCGCTGCCTTATTTAAGTTACGGAGGTTCCGGAATGCTCGGATTTACATTATTGCTTTTTATATTTTTAAAACTAGACGGAAATAGGTTAAAAGAATGGGATTAGAAAATAAGGAAATTATACTAGGAGGCGGATGCTTCTGGTGTGTAGAGGGTGTTTTAGAACTTGTCAATGGGGTAGAAAATGTGGTGCCTGGTTATATGGGTGGAACCGTACCTGGAACCCCTACCTATAGAGAAATTTGCTCAGGACTTACCGGACACGCAGAGGTGATTAAGGTAGATTATGACCCTACTATTATTTCGTTATCTGTACTATTAGAAATATTTTTAACCACACATGATCCAACAACCCTTAACAGACAAGGGGCAGATGTTGGCACGCAATACAGGTCTGTTATTTTTTATGCCTCTGAAGAAGAACGCGTTTGCGCAGAAACAACCATTCAAAGTCTTAAGGAATATTTTGACCAACCTATAGTCACTTCTTTAGAACCAAAGGCAGTATTTTATGAGGCTGAAAAAGAACACCATAATTACTACAGCAACAATCCTTTTCAAGGGTATTGTCAGGTGGTAATTTCTCCTAAAGTAAGTAAGCTAAAAGCGCAGCATTCAAAATGGCTTAAATAATAATTATGATACCCTTTCAACCGGACCATTTCATACAGTCATTACCCCAAGATCCTTCTTTGGATGAATATCCCCGTGCGGTTCAGGGCGCATTGTACTCATTTACGCAGCCAAAAAAAACAGCTTTTCCTCAGAAAATACACCTAAATACAAATTTATTAAAGACTTTGGGAATTAAAGAAGACGACCCAGAGCTCGTTCAACAACTTACTGGAAATAAAATCAGTGAGGGCCACATCCCTTTTGCAATGAACTATGGCGGGCACCAATTTGGCCATTGGGCTGGACAGTTGGGAGACGGACGCGCCATTCACTTAGGAGGCCTGAAAATTAGTGGTGACACAAAAGATTTAAACTGGAACAGCCCGTCTAACTGGGCTCAAATTCAATTAAAAGGAGCTGGTCCCACGCCATACTCTAGGTCTGCAGATGGATTGGCCGTATTGAGGTCTAGTATTAGAGAATATTTATGTTCGGAAGCCATGTACCATTTGGGAGTTCCTACTACTAGGGCTTTGTCCTTATGCCTCAGTGGCGATTTAGTCAATAGAGACATGCTATACAATGGCAATCCCGGTTTAGAACAGGGTGCAATTGTCGCTAGGGTTGCCCCAAATTTCATTCGATTTGGCTCTTTTGAATTACCCGCATCTAGAGGAGAAATAGGGCTTTTGAAAACACTGATAAAACAAACCATCAAATATTATTACCCAGAAATTAAAGGTCCTTTAAAAGAAGCTACTACTCGTTTTTTTAAAAAAGTTGGTGAAGACACCGCAAATGTAATCGCAGCTTGGCAGCGTGTAGGTTTTGTTCATGGCGTACTCAATACCGATAATATGTCTGTACTGGGACTTACTATTGATTATGGCCCTTATGGTTGGATGGAACCTTATGATTTAGACTGGACGCCCAACACAACAGATGCTAAAGAAAGTCGCTATAGGTTTGGAAACCAACATCAGGTGGGTCTATGGAATTTGTATCAATTGGCTAACGCCCTCTACCCTATCGTAGAAGATGCCGCTCCCTTAGAAGCCGCCTTAGACCATTTTAAAGAGACTTATGAAACAACCTACGCTAAGATAAGAAAAGAGAAGCTGGGGCTTTGCCAAAGCAATGGTGTTGCTGTAGATGCACTTATAGAGGACCTTGACCCACTACTGTCTCTTATAGAAACAGATATGACGCTATTTTACCGGGAATTGGCCCTATTCAAATCAGATCAATTTTTAGAAAAAATTAAAACGACTCCTATACACACTAACTCCGACAGCAGCACCCATGCCAACACTGCCCATAGCGCCTTAAGCATTGACAACCATGCGCTCTTTGGCTCTTTGATAAAGGCTTTTTATGATCCAACAGCACTAAATGGCGCTGTAAAAAACAAATGGATTTTATGGCTGAGTAGTTATGCAAAAATTAGACTGACTCAAAAATTAGCTGATCAGGACGTTATAGAAAAAATGAATGCGGTAAATCCCAAATATGTCTTGAGAAATTATATGGCTCAAATGGCTATTGAGGCTGCAGAAAACAGCGATTACTCCATCATTGAAGAGCTGTTTCAACTACTGCAAAGTCCCTATGAAGAACAAGATGAATTTAACAAATGGTACGCCAAAAGGCCTGAATGGGCCAGAAACAAAATAGGCTGTAGTCAATTGTCTTGTAGTTCTTAACAACAACACATTAAAATCCAATACATTAATGAACCCCATTCAATGCTCGTAAAAGCTATTAATCATTAGCCTTTAACAGAAGCTAATTTCAATGGATTGGTAAACCTTATTTTTAAATCTTGGAGTACATTTACAGCCTCTTCTACATAAACATCTTTGGCTAAATCCCTGTGCCAACGGTCTCTTTTCTCTCTGAGCTCTGCATCTTGGGCTAGCATTGTTTTCTCTACGTCTAAAGATTGAAAAGTCAATTTAGAATCGTACTTAGCTATTTGCTTAAAATAAGTCGCTTTCTCTTTATCTAATTTTACCTCTGTCACATAATTTTCGTAAAGCAAAGAAACTTTTTTATTGTCTTGTTGGGATTTTAACCACTTAGCGTTCTCCTCAATAAGCATTAATTGCGGATTGGCTTCCATTCTCTTTTTAGAATTCGCAATGGTGTTTTCAAAATCAATATATCCTTCCCAAGGGGCATAATCTGCTGCAGGAATTTTATCCCAAGCCATAGGGTGGTCCATATCTCTTTCGCCAATATCTAAATAACTGTACTTGTCTGGAACAACCACATCACTCATCACTCCTTTTAATTGGGTAGAGCCTCCGTTAATTCTGTAAAATTTCTGAGTAGTTAACTTTAAAGCCCCCAAATCTCCAAATTCACTGCTCCTAACAATATTATTTAAAGGAACTACATTCTGAACCGTTCCTTTTCCAAAAGTCTGTTTACTTCCTATCACTACAGCTCTTTTGTAATCTTGCATAGCAGCTGCTAAAATTTCTGAGGCAGACGCAGACAATTCATTAACCAATATGACCAAAGGACCGTCCCAAACCAAACGATTGTCTGTGTCTTCGTACAATTCTATTTTCTCTTGTCCTGTTTTAACTTGTACAACTGGTCCGTCTTTAATAAATAAACCTGCAATATCTACCACTGTTTTTAAAGATCCCCCTCCATTGTCTCTTAGGTCTAAAATAAGCCCTTGAGCCCCTTCAGCTTTTAATTTTTCTAATTCAGCCGCAATATCGCTAGCTGCATTTCTCTCGTTATAATCTTCAAAATCTACATAAAACTTGGGTAAATTGATCAGACCGTATTTGTAATCTCCTTGATTAACCGTAGCTGTTTTAGCAAAAGTCTCCTCTAATTTAACCACATCTCTGGTAATAGAAATCACTTGTATGGAACCATCTACTTTTTTTACGGTCAGATCTACCAATGAGCCCTTTGGACCTTTGATAAGCTTTATAGCGTCGCCTAATCGCATTCCCACAATATCTACTGGGTCCTCTCCTGATTGTCCCACTTTAATGATCTCATCCCCTACCTCAATGCTTTGGTCCCTCCAAACAGGACCGCCAGAAATTATTTCCACAATTTTCGTTTGGTCTTTACGCTTTTGAAGCCTGGCGCCAATTCCTTCGAATTTACCCGACATATCCATGTCAAACCTGTCTTTTTCTTCTGGAGCAAAATAAAAAGTGTGGGGGTCATAGGTCTCTACAATACTGTTCAAATACTGCACAAACCAATCTTTTCTTTCTAAGTCTGCTACAAAATCAAAGTACTCTTCAAGGCTCTCTTTTGTTTTTGCCCTTGCCTCTGATTCCAGCACAATCACATCTTTAGGGGTATATGCTGTATCTTCAGTAGCTTTCAAGGCCTCATTCTCTCTTGAGGCAAAATAGGTGCCTAAAGACACATATTTTAATTGCAACCTCCAACGGGCCTCCAATTCTTTTTTGGATGCTGCATAAGGCAATAAGTCATAATCTACAACCAGTGAATCTACTTCTGAAAAATCATAAGGCGCATTAAGTACTTTCTGATAAAGGTCTTTAGACTCGTCTATTCTATAGATTAAACGCTCGTAAACTAGGTTAAAAAAACTAATGTCTATTCCTTTAATCTGATCGTCTATTTGGGTATTGTACGCCTCGAATATTTCTAAGTCGGAAGCTAAAAAATAACGCTTCATAGGGTCTAACCCTCCTATAAAATTATCGTAAACTCGTTCTGAAAATGCGTCATTTACTGCTGTAGGTTCAAAGTGTAGCCTTTCCAACACATAACTAATCAGCTCTAGTAAAAGTTTGTCTTTATCTGAAGTCTCACTAATACTTTTTGTGAAACTACAAGAGACAAAAGCAAATAAAACAACGGAACAGACTAATATAAAATTCTTTTTCATCTTCTTCATTTTTTAGCAACCAGCCTTTGAAAGGCTTTTAAAGTCCTAAGATAAGTAAAAGTGCTAGCAATTATTAGGCGTTCACAAATAATTTTTTGTTAAAATAGTCCCGGTAGTAATGCCTATAATTATTGTATTTTTGTTCACAAATAGCCCACTATGCAAAAACCACTTATCCTCATTACTAACGACGACGGAATTACTGCTCCAGGAATAAGGCACCTCATAGAATTTGCCAAAGAAATTGGTGAAGTAATCGTTGTGGCTCCGGACAGTCCTCAATCTGGAATGGGACACGCAATTACCATAAATAGCACCTTATATGCAGAGCAAATAGTCATAGATAAAAACAATCCTGAACAAAAAGAGTTTAGTTGTAGCGGTACGCCCGCTGACTGCGTGAAAATAGCACTTCAAGAAATTTTACACCGCAAACCGGACCTCTGTATTAGTGGAATAAACCACGGTTCAAATGCTTCTATAAATGTCATTTATTCAGGTACAATGAGTGCTGCTATTGAGGCAGGAATAGAAGGAATCCCTGCCATAGGATTCTCCCTTTGCGACTTTAGTTGGGAAGCCAATTTCGCAAGTGCCAAACCCTATATCCAACAAATTATTAAGGAATCCTTAAGCAAAGGGATTCCGTCTGGGGTAGTGCTCAATGTAAATATTCCTAAAATAACGGAGCATACACCAATCAAAGGAATTAAAGTGTCTAGGCAGGCCAAAGGAAATTGGAAAGAGAAATTTGACAAAAGAACCAGTCCAATGGGAAGGGATTACTATTGGCTAACAGGTGTTTTTGACCTTCAAGACAAAGGAGAAGATACGGATCAATGGGCTTTAGATCATGGATATATCTCCCTTGTACCTACCCAATTTGACCTTACAGCACACCATGCTATTCAAAATATTAATACTTGGGAGCTCCATGCAAAGTAGTGGAAAACACCGCTATAAAATAGCCCTAGGAATAGGAATAGGGTACCTAGTAAATACGCTGGGAATTATCCTATACATCTTACTTTTTTCACCGCTAAAAATAAGGTCTACCCTCCAAATGGCTTATTTAAACGGATACCTTGGGTCAATTATTGGATTGGGCGCTGTTTTAAATTTATTGGCTTTTTTTGCATTCATTAAATTAAAAAAAGACCCTGAAGCTAAAGGGGTTTTTGTTGCCACAATTACCGCAGCACTCAGTATTTTAATTTTAAAAGCTTTGGGGCTATGAAATATTACATCATTGCAGGAGAGGCCTCAGGAGACCTTCATGGAAGTTATTTGGTAAAACATTTAATGAAAATAGATGCCAATGCACAGATTAGGGCTTGGGGAGGAGATCTCATGGAAACTCAGGGTGCGTCCTTGGCCATGCATTACAAAGAGATCGCTGTAATGGGCTTTATAGATGTTTTAAAAAAACTCCCTCAGATCTTTAAAAATATTTCCTTCTGCAAAAAAGACCTTCTTGAATTTAAACCAGATGCCGTTATTTTTATTGACTTCTCCGGTTTTAATTTAAGAATTGCCCCATGGGCAAAAGAAAATGGCTTTGCCACACACTACTATATAGCCCCTCAAGTTTGGGCTTCCAGGCCCAATAGAGTTCAAAAAATAAAGTCTAGCATTGACCACTTATATGTCACTTTGCCTTTTGAGCCTGAGTTTTACAAAAAATACCACTACAGTCCAACTTTTGTTGGGCACCCGCTTTTAGACCCTATCTCGGACTTGAAAGCGCCAGAAAAAAATTGGGCCAAAACACAAAATTTAGCTTTAGAAAAACCCTTTATTGCCCTCTTACCAGGCTCAAGAAAAGGGGAGATAAAAGCCGTTTTACCCCTTTTAGTAAAGACCTGCAATACATTTAAAGACCATCAGTTTGTATTGGCTGCGGCCCCAAATATTTCCCTTAAAATGTACACAGACATTATAGGGGACGCTCCAATAAAAATAGTTCAAGGCCAAACTTATGCCCTACTGCAACACGCAAAAGCGGCGCTAGTCACCAGTGGAACAGCCACCTTAGAAACCGCATTGATTGGGGTGCCACAAATCGTGTGCTACAAAACACAATGGCTTACTTATTGGATTGCAAAAAAAATCATCACCCTTCCATACATCTCATTGGTCAATCTAATTTTAGACAAAGAGGCGGTACCGGAACTGATCCAAAATAATTTAAATGTCAAAAATTTAAACGCACACCTAAATAATATTCTAGTGGGTGCGGAGCGTGAAGATCAACTAGAAAACTATCAAATTTTAAAACAAAAACTCGGTGCAGGTGGTGCAGCAGAAAGAACAGCCAAAGCCATAGTTCATTCGCTCAAGTCCAGTAAATAAATTGTATATTATACCCTAAAGCATCTGTCAATAGCGATAACTTTTATCCTACCAAAGAGATGAATGCTTGGGAAAAATGGGCGCAAAAAAATGGGCGCCTTATCTGGAAGATAGACACCCAAGGTTTTTATAGTTTCAAAAAAGACCCAGCACCTTAAAATTACCTGGGCCACAAATAGGCCTTAATAAATCTTAGTGTACGTTACCCATCAGTCTCTTAATAAAGGGCGATGCGATTAAAACCAGCACCCCTGCTCCAATTGAATACATGGCAATTAATTCAAATCCGTCGGTATAGACCGTCAGTGTTTCCAAACCGCCCACATTGGCATTATCACTCTCTACCGCCAATTCCTTGCTAATAAATCCTACCACTTGAAAGGCATAGGCAGAAGATAAGAACCAGATTCCCATCATAAATGCCACAATTCTTTTGGGCGAAAGATCCGTGATTTTTGAAAGACCCACAGGAGACATAAACAACTCTCCAATAGACAACATAAAATACATCACCAATAAATAGCTAAAAGGGACCATGCCGTTTTCATCTGCTTGAAGCCCACTAATAGATAAAATATAAAAACTCAAACCTGCAAAAAGCAAGCCTAAACCAAATTTATAAGGCGTTCTTGGGTTTCTTTTTGTTTTAGCCAAATAAGCCCACATGAGTGAAATTGGAATGGCCAGAATAATAATAAACATGGAGTTTAAGGAATTGGTCTGGGCCGCATCCATCAGGCTTAAATTCACATTTCTGGCAGCAAACAAAGTAATAACACTTCCTGAAAGTTCATGAAAACCCCAAAAAATAGTCATAAAAAAAGTAATCAAAATAGCCACAATTAATTTTTTGCGCTCTTCTATGGTGGCGTCTATTAAAACTTTAGCTAAATAAAAGAGAATCACTGCGCCAATGGCTTTAAAAATAATATTAACTAAGTTCTGGTCTCCTAAGAAGGTTTCTCCGTTCATAAATGGACCGTATGAAGACAATAAAAATGCAATCAATGGCGCCGTTAGAAAAGCGAGAATAGGGATCATTTTTCCTTGAGAAACCCCTAGTAAAGGTTTGTCAATGGCTTCTTGAGAAGGGGGCAATCCCTCTGATCCAAAAACCTGTCTTTTAATCCCGTTCCAAAAGAATACCAGTCCTAATAACATACCAAATCCTGCCAATCCAAAACCGTAATGCCAACCGTAAGTAGCCGCCAACCAGCCACAAAGAAGCGGAGCGACCCAGCCACCAATATTAATTCCCATATAAAAAATGGTGAATCCAGAGTCTTTTCTCACATCGCCGTCCTTATAGAGGGAGCCCACAAAAGTGGAAATATTGGGCTTAAAAAAACCATTCCCTACTACAATAAGACCCAAGGCCAAATAAAAGGCATAGGTATTGTCTACAGCCAACACAAAATGTCCCAGAGACATGAGAATACCGCCAAGAAAAATGGACCTTCTAAGACCCAGTGTAGTGTCTGAAATCTTACCACCAATTACGGTAGAAGCATACACCAGTGAACCGTAAGAAGCATATACAGCCGCAGCAGCTACATCCCTTGTGCTTAGGGCTTCAAATATTTTATTCACCATATAAAGGGTCAATAAAGCGCGCATTCCGTAGAAACTAAAACGCTCCCATAACTCGGCAAAAAATAGATAAAAAAGTCCCTGAGGGTGTCCTAAAATATCTTTAGGTGTTTGGGTAGGTGTAGTCATATAAGTTGTTTGTTTATTAAAGGTTGTTTAAAATAAAATGGGTCATTTTAGTATAGAGTTGCTCCCTAGTTTTGCCACCGTAAATACCGTGGTTTTTGTCAGGATATAAAGCCCAGTCAAATTGCTTATTGGCCTGAACCAAAGCCTCCACCATTCTCATGGTGTTTTGAAAATGCACATTGTCGTCTGCAGAGCCGTGAACTAATAACAACTTGCCTTTTAATTGCTCCGCGTAATTAAGGGGAGAATTTAAATCGTATCCTTCCGGATTTTCCTGAGGCGTTCTCATGAATCGCTCCGTATAAATAGTGTCGTAAAACCTCCATGAGGTTACAGGTGCTACAGAAATGGCCGTTTCAAAAACGTCATTCCCTTTTAAAATACAATGCATGGCCATGTCTCCTCCAAAGCTCCAACCCCAAATTCCGGTACGATTTTCATCTATATAAGGAAGGGAAGACAATTTTTCTGCTGCGGCAATCTGGTCATCACTCTCGTATCGCACCAATTGTAAGTAAGTAGATTTTTTAAAATCTCTGCCCTTAAATCCTGTACCTCTCCCGTCTACGCAGGCAATAATATACCCCTTAGACTGCAATAATTGGTACCAGTAATCATTACCACTCATCCAGGTATTGGATACCGACTGTGATCCAGGCCCACTGTATTGAAACATTAAAAGCGGATACTTTTTAGCTGGATCAAAATCTGCCGGCTTAATCATCCACATATTCAGTTCATTTCCATTCACGGCAATTGTAGAAAACTCTTTTGGGCTTATATTATAGCTATCTAACTTGTCTAAAAGACTCGAATTGTCCACAATAGTCTTAAGCATTAAAGACTTTGTTTGATTGGCATCTCGCAGCTTTTTGTTAGACAACGTAGTATTTAAGCTATAAGAAGGGGGTGTGGTGGCATTGGAGTGCGTATTGATAAAATAGGTGAAGTCTGCAGAAAAACTGGCCCTATTTACGCCATCTTGTTCCGTCAATCGTCTGAGATTTTTACCGTTAATTCCCACCGAATAGACATCTCTATTGATAGAACCCATTGCGGTAGACTGAAAAAATATTTTTTTGCGCTTTTGATCGTAACCATAATATGCCGTTACCTCCCAATCACCTGAGGTAAGTTGTCTTTTTTCTTTACCGTTTTTATCGTGTAAGTAAAGGTGGTTGTAACCGCCTTTCTCAGAGGTCCAAATAAAACTGTCGTCTAAGAGAAAGGTCAGGTTGTCATTCACATCTACATAGGCAGCATCTACTTCTTTATGCAGTACAGTGAGCGCCTCTGAAACTTTGTTATACTGGTATAAAATAAGTTCATTTTGGTGCCTGTTAAAGGTTTGGAAAGCCAACTCGTCTGGGTTGTTTTTCCATATAATACGTGGAATATAATAAGCCTCTACGGGAATTTTAGATGTTTTTGCGCCCTCTAGCTCATAGAGGTGTAAGCTCACTATTGCGTTGTTTTCTCCCGCCTTAGGGTATTTAAATGTTTGCAATGTAGGGTATAAGTCTGCTCCATAAATAGGCATAGAATACTCAGGCACCGCTGTTTCGTCAAATCTTAAAAAAGCCAAATGTGTTCCTTCAGGGCTCCACTCAAAAGCGCGAACAAAACCAAATTCTTCCTCGTAAACCCAATCCGTTATACCATTGATAATACGGTTCTTTTCACCGTCAAAAGTGAGCTGTTTGGTTTGCTGGGTCTTGAGGTCAAAAACATAAAGGTTGTTTTGGTATCCATAGGCTACAAGGGTGCCGTCTGGAGACAAACTAGGCTCTTGCACTGGAGCTTCGGCAATTTTAATCAAAGCCTTTGTAGCAAAATCATACAGATAATAAGTGCCCAGTGCGGACCTTCTGTAAATGGGTTTTAAATCTGTAGCCAAAAGCACTTTTGATTCATCTGCACTAAAGGCGTAAGAACTCATATAAGCAATGTCTTCCAAATCTTCTGTAGACAACAAAGTAGCCGTTTTTTCTAAGGTTTCGTAGTCGTATAAATCTATGGTTTGCACCTTAGAAGCCCTGTCGTAATTGAGTAAAGTGTACTGTGTACCGTTATTTCTAGACCGGAGCACATCCATTCCTTCCGTTCTAAAGGTTCCGTCGTAAATAGCCGCCACAGTAACTTCTTTATCTTGGGCTAAAGCAGCATTCAAGGCCATAAGGCCGATGCCTAAAAGTAAAAATATTTTTTTCATAGGAATGGTTTCATCACAAGGCAAGCTCCTGTATTTTCTGGTAAAAGCTCCTAAAAATAACATTTTAATACGAGAATCTTTAAAGAAACTACAAATAGGTAATAAAATGGGATTTAACTATCTTAGCAGGACAAAAAAAAATCTATGTCTACCCCCATTCAAGGATTCTCAAAACTTTCTAAAGAAGAAAAAATAGACTGGGTATCTCAAACGTTTACCCAAGGGGATCCTGAAACAAAATCCCTACTCACCCAATACTGGCATGAGGACAAGACCTTGCAAAAATTACATGATGAATTTATTGAAAACACCCTCAGTAATTTTTATGTGCCCCTTGGAATTGCGCCAAATTTTTTAATCAACAACAAGCTTTATGCCATTCCAATGGCTATTGAAGAAAGTTCCGTTGTGGCTGCAGCGAGTAAAGCAGCGAAGTTTTGGGGAGCGCGAGGCGGAT
>Ga0257120_1001811_pt1 | contig 13580 bp, 14 predicted proteins | sample SI106_10metaG_FD_190153 | JGI IMG/M metagenome (GOLD analysis project Ga0257120, IMG submission 190153) | Marine microbial communities from Saanich Inlet, British Columbia, Canada - SI106_10 | ecosystem: Environmental > Aquatic > Marine > Inlet | place: Canada: British Columbia | collected... | reverse complement strand
AGTAGCGGATATGCCAGACCTTGTTGAAGAAGTCGCTGGGACGGATGATGATGACTAGTATTTCTGTTTGCCTGAGGTAGAGTTTACACTTGAGTATCCTTCCAATTCCCATACTGGATGTAAAGTCCAGAAAAAATCAGCATGACTCCGAAGTAGACAAACTCGCTGGTCCACGAGACTAGAAGACTTGACTTTAGCATTTCTATGATCACATATATGTATATGAAATACACGACAACAGTAGCTAATTCAAGATAAAATGCTTGTTGGGTTTTTCCGGCACCAATGATTACCTTGGAAAGAATCATGGACACGGTGAAGACGAAACTGACTGCCGCCATCATCCTTAAAATATCGGATGTGCCTGTCGCTAGGTACCCATAATCAGTAAATAACATACTGAGGTTTTCTGGAAAAAACACAAAAAAGGGGAAGAAAAGAAGGTTGGATATCCAACCAATGATAATCGATTTCCAAACCATAGATTTAATATCAGAATTTTTACCCTCACCTAGTAGGTTACTCGTTAGTGTTGATACAGCATCACTAAGGCTGAAAATCGGAATGATGACAAAAATGTAAACTACTCTAACTAAGTGCGATACAGCTAACTCAAACGTGCCTAAGTGCTCTATTAAAGTGAAAAAGGTAAGCCATGCGCTTAGTGTGATGAATCCTTGGAACATGGCCGGGCCGCCAATTTTATAGATGTGGCCAATCATTTTCCAATCCGGCAATGGAGGCTTTTTAATCTGATATTTTGAAGTATCCGTGAAGTACGTTATGTAAAGTATAAATGAGGCTAACAGAATGACTTCAGATATTAAAGAGGCCCAGGCAGCGCCTTCAATTCCTAATGCAGGAAAACCCAATTTCCCAAAGACTAAAATATAGTTGCAGCCTACATTAAAAAGAGCCATTGTAGCATTGGCGACACCAACAATGCGAGTCTTTGTAATACCGATATAAAAGGCGTTAAAACCTATGGCAATTGAAACGATGATTAGACCTGGTGCCCGAACTTTGAGGTATTTGGAGGCTTCGGCAGCAATTTCATCCGATCCATTGATCAGGTACATTAGGTTTTCGCCATAATTATAGATAACGAGAAATCCCAAAATACCCATCATGACTTGGGCGAATAAAGTTTGCCAGAATACGTTGCCTATATCCTTTTGATTTCCTTCACCATTTCTGCGTCCAATAATGATTTGCCCACCAAGGCTCAAGCCCATGAAAACGAGCACAGGAATAAAATATAGCATGGCACCATTGCCAACTGCGCCAATTGGAATTTCACCCAACTGCCCCATAAAAGCGGTATCCGCTGCATTAATCACATTATGAGACAAGCCCATAAGCATGATAGGTAATGCAACGTGCAGTATTCCCATAAAGGTAATGTCTATCGGTTTGGGGTTTTCCACGTGTCAAAGGTGACAAGAAATAGGCTAGCCTAAAGAAGTAGGACTGATAGTGTTAATTCGACATGTTCCTGCGACTCGTACTTGATAATATAGTCGAATTTCATATTGAGAATTTGCTCAAATTATTCGCCTTTCTCCTTCATTTCATGATCGTCACCATCCAAATACCACTTAACCTCAAGGGTGCAAGAATCATTGTTTAATTGGAAGTATTGAGTAGTTGATTAGCTTAACATCTTCTTGTGATAAGCCAAGTTGCCTCGCCAAAGTGATAATTATAGATAATTCATCTGAGGTGATTTTTGCCTCACGATTGTTCTCAATATCATTTTGGTAAGCCGCTGATAAGCACGCTTTGTAAACTTTAAAATCACGCTTTCTGGATTCACTAATCTCAGATTTGTCAGCGGCTAGTTCAGAGTTTGAATTCTTGATTTTTCTTTTGGGATTATTTGTTTCAGATTCATACAGCCACGAAAACCAATCTTGCCACATAAGGCAATTTCCATCTCGAATGATTATATCGATCAAGATATCTAGTTGCGAGTTGGCTTCTTGAAATTCAGTGTATAAGTGCTCAGTGAATTCGTTAGAAATTAAATCAAAGACGTTGACTGTATTCTGATTGTCTACAGTTATTGACCCTTATCGGATACGCTTAAGATTTTCTCAATCTCCATAGATTGCTTTGGATTCTTGCTAATTATGTTGTCAATAATCTTGATAAATGAATTCTTTTCAATTGAACCAAGTTTGTCTAATATTTTTTCAATTTTCTGCTGAATGTTATTTAATCTAAAGCAATTATGCCCTGCATTTATTTCAGATAAATTGATTGCTTAAAATAGAGTTTATCCAATTGTGGCTGTGCATCAGTTTAATAATAATGCTCAAAGACTTACGCCAGGTTTTCCGCATTGTATGTGAGCGATTTTGAATCAAAAGCTACATCCACTTAATCCATTATGCAAATGATTGTAAACAAAGGCATTTAAGTCAAGGAGATGTGGCATCTTTGCGCGCTCTAAAAAAGTATGGAAGAAGACAAGCGAAGAGGCATAGCAATTTGTGGTTCCACAGGATCCATCGGCACACAAGCACTAGAGGTTGTGGCCAAACAAGCGGACAAGTTTCGGGTGGAAGTGCTCACGGCTGGCTCTAATGCCGACTTGCTCATCAAACAAGCTTTGCTCTACAAGCCCAACGCAGTAGTCATTGGCGATGAGTCAAAATACGAATACGTAAAAGAGACTCTTTGGAGCCACGACATCAAAACCTATGCGGGCGCAGATGCGCTTGAGCAAGTGGTGCAGATGGAAGACATAGACATGGTGCTAACTGCCATGGTGGGTTTTGCAGGCCTGCGACCTACGTTAAAAGCCATTGAGGCGGGCAAGCAAATAGCCCTCGCCAACAAAGAAACTTTGGTGGTAGCTGGTGAACTGGTAACCAAAGCAGCGGCACAAAAGGGGGTGAACATTTACCCAGTAGACTCAGAGCACAGCGCTATTTTTCAATGCCTGGCAGGTGAGTTTCACAACCCAATTGAGAAGATTTATTTAACCGCTTCCGGTGGGCCGTTTCGCGGTAAAAAGCGAGCGGATCTAGCTGGAGTGACCAAAGCACAAGCCCTCAAACATCCCAATTGGGAAATGGGAGCGAAGATCACCATAGACTCAGCTTCTATGATGAACAAAGGGCTAGAGGTGATAGAAGCCAAGTGGCTCTTTAACCTTAAACCCGAACAGATAGATGTGATTGTGCATCCACAAAGCATCATCCACAGCATAGTGCAATTTGAAGATGGTAGTATGAAGGCGCAAATGGGCTTGCCCGATATGAAACTGCCAATACAGTATGCAATGGGTTATCCAAACCGCTTGTCCAATGATTTTCCGCGCTTCAACTTCATGGATTATCCATCCCTCACTTTTGAGCAGCCAGACATGGACACCTTCGGTAACCTTGCCCTTGCGTTTGAGGCGATGAAACAAGGCGGAAACATGCCGTGCATTCTGAATGCAGCAAACGAAATAGGAGTGGCGGCATTTTTGAAAGACGAAATCAAGTTCTTGGATATCCAACGATTGATAGAAGGATCGATGGAGAAGGCGACATTCATTGAGAAGCCCACACTAGAACAATACTTAGAAACGGATAAGGAAACGCGGGCTATCGCCAGCGAATTGAAATAGATATGACAGAATTTTGGATTAAGGCGGGTCAACTGCTTTTGAGTTTATCGATACTGGTTACCCTTCACGAATTGGGACACTTCATTCCAGCCCGATTATTCGGCACACGAGTGAAGAAGTTTTACCTCTTTTTCGACTTTTTATTCCCACTGCCTAACGTGCTCAACTTTTCCCTTTGGAAAATAAAGCGAGGCGAAACGGAATATGGAATCGGATGGTTCCCAATGGGCGGCTACGTGCAGATAGATGGCATGGTAGACGAAAGCATGGATACCGAAGCACTGAAGCAAGAGCCAAAACCGTGGGAATTTAGAAGCAAGCCAGCTTGGCAGCGACTCATCATCATGGTGGGTGGAGTAGTGGTAAACCTTATCCTCGGATTTTTGATTTACAGCATGGTGCTTTTCACTTGGGGTGAGGATAGATTGCCAATCAAGAACATGGAGTATGGTGTGATGGTGGACAGCACCATGATGGAATACGGCTTCGAAAACGGTGATCGTATTATGCAGATTGGCGATGGCAACATCAAGTATTTCTCTGAAATAGGTATGGAAGTGCTGATCAATGGCGAGAGCAAATTCATCGTTGAGCGAGATGGTCAAGAACTAGAAATAAACCTTCCTGAAAACGCCAACTTGGCGCTGGTAGATAAAGGTGTGAAGCAGATGTTTTCTCCGCTCTTTCCTTTCTCGGTATTGGAAGTAATGGCGGGCAGCAATGCAAAAGCTGCCGGCATGCAAGCTGATGATATAATACTAAGTGTGGCGGGCGAGCCTACGCCAGATGCCTATGCAGGTATTGCCGCTGTGAAGTCTCACGCCAACGAAACCATAGAAATGGTCGTAATCCGAGGTGGTGAAGAAATGACCTTGACAGCCGATGTTACAGATGCAGGAACTATTGGCTTTAGGCTAAAGGGAATGTTCGATTTAATAGAGACTGAAAAGTATGAGTACGGTTTCTTCGAGTCTATTCCAGCTGGATTCGTGAAAACGGCAGACAAGCTAGGCAACTACATCAGTAGCATGAGTCTTTTGTTTACCAAAGAAGGGGCTTCACAAATCGGTGGTTTTGGTGCCATCGGTAGCATGTTCTCTCCAACTTGGGATTGGCACTCGTTCTGGTCAATGACGGCATTCTTGTCATTGATCCTTGCTTTCATGAATATCCTACCTATTCCAGCATTGGATGGTGGTCATGTTATGTTCCTGCTCTACGAGATCATTACAGGCCTTAAGCCAGGTGATAAGTTCATGGAGTACACACAGACCGTTGGTATGGTGATTTTACTTGGACTGCTTGTCTTTGCCAATGGCAATGACTTGGTCAAGCTGTTTATGGACTAGTCGCACGTAAGTGTGCCCCAATATTCAATAAGCAATATTCAAGTAGAAGTCTGTCAGTTCTATTGATCACTCTCTGCTGGATTGTATAGAGAACGGCTGGAGAATAATCAATGAGCAATATCCAAAAAGCAATATTCAAAGACTTGCGGGATGAATATCGAAGACTTATTATCGAGGTAAGTGCTAGGCTGCTTCTTTCTTACCTAGCATAACCATTTCATTCACCACCACCTCGGTGATGTATCGCTTGTCGCCTTCTTTGGTTTCCCAGCTGCGGTTCACGAGCTTGCCCTCTACGCACACTTCTTGTCCTTTCTTCAGGTACTTTTCAGCAATCTCTGCGGTCTTCCCCCACATAATGATGTTGTGCCATTGTGTGTCTTCTATTTTCTCGCCCTTGGCATTGTAATACACGTCGTTGGTTGCGATGCTCACTTTCGCCATTTTTCGATCGCTATCAAAAGTCTTTACTTCTGGGTTCATTCCTAGGTGTCCGATCAATTGTACTCTGTTTCTTAATGCGTTCATAATAATTGGTTTTTTTTAAAAATTGATTTTAATTGGTTTGATACCGCGCTTTGGGTGATGTGTTATCTAGTAAACTGCTGCCGTGCCTCCGTCCTATACTCAATCGCCTCGGGCATTCTTTTATTACTTCTATTGACTGGCACGTTGGCTTGTTTACTGTGCAAAACTATCACTGAAAGAACGATGGGGCAAATGAACGGTCACCGCAAAACACGACTCGGTATTTACCCGCTTAATATCGATAGCAATCGTTTGTAAACGGTTGAATAGTTATTATTGCTTTTGAAAATGGAGGGTTTTGAATTGCACAACCTAGAGGCTCCAACTGGAATAGAAATAATAAAGAGATTGCTTAAGAATGGCCTCGCTACGGAGTTTGACGATGAAAACGATAAGCGAGCGAAACGAATTCAGGTCACAAAAAAAGGATTGAAAGCAGTCCAAATGCTAGAACCAGACCTCAATCAAATATTTTCAAATTTCACCGAGAAATTAGATCTCAACGATAGGATTCAATTGGCGGCCATATTGAAGAAAATGATTAAAGAAAAGCAGGACACAACAGAGGCTAAAAGCAAGCTCCGAAAACCGTAAGTATTCATGGGTCGCCCTTTAAGTCAAATCCATTCATTGGCGATTGGACTCGGTAAATTGGCTTGATAGCCGAATGAAATAAACTATCCCTTTGAAGATCGAACGATTCGCAGCTAGAAACGTTTTAATTGAAATTCAAAAATTCATGAAATACTTAATTTACATGGGCTTAATATCTTCATTCATGACAGCGCAAATAATCTTTGATTTTAGTAAGAGTTCTGGTACAGAAAAATGGGTCATTGTGGATGATGTGGTGATGGGAGGGAGATCATCAGGCACGTTTAAATTAAACGCAGATGGTCATGGTGTCTTTGCAGGTGCGGTATCCTTAGAAAACAATGGAGGGTTTTCTTCAGTGCGCTATAAGTTCGATCAAAAACTCATTAAGGGGGCTAAGAAAGTTATCCTTAAGGTAAAGGGAGATGGCAAAAAATATCAGTTTCGAGTAAAGACCAATTCCAGCGATTATTATAGCTACATCTCCACGTTCTCGACTACGGGAGATTGGCAAGAAATAGAGATTCGGCTAGAAGACATGTATCCTACTTTTAGAGGCAGAAAACTGGACCAACCCAATTTTTCAAGTGATCATATGGAAGAAGTTGCCTTTTTAATTGGGAACAAAAAGAAGGAAACCTTTCAGCTTTTGATTGATAAAATAGAGTTGAAATAATGCAGAGTCTCTCTCGGACTAGGAGCTGCGGTAATCAATTTGAAGAAAACCGTTCGAAGTGAAAAGGATAGAAATAGCCAAAGGACATAACCTGCAACGTAAGGGGATCTAAACTCTAAGGTTTACGTGGTTGAATCCGGCTTATTACGGAGCTATACGATTGACGAAAAAGGACGCGAACACATCTTCATGTTCGCTCCAGAAGGTTGGATTGTGGCAGATAACACCTCTCCAGAAGAACCTACCGACCTATTTATAGATGCCCTGGAAGACGCTGTGTTAGTGGTTAAAGAGAAGTGGATAGATGTTGAAGCTGACGCTCAAAAACTCGTCAACCGCATGGGCGTGCTACAAAAAAGAGTCATTATGCTGATGAGCGCTTCGGCCATAGAGCGATACGAACATTTTATTGATACTTATCCCGATATAGTTCAGCGTGTGCCTCAAAAAATGATTGCATTCTATTTAGGCATTACACCAGAAGCTCTATCCACATTTCGCAGTAAGAGAATCCACAATAGGTAGGTAGTCTCACTTCGCTTTCTTTTCTTAATCTAGATAAGGTGCCTTATGAAGGAGAAGAGCTTCCAGCTGAAGCTACTTTGCAACTTGAAAACTTGGCTGAAATTGCCAATTCATTTCCTTATATCAACATGGAAATACAGGCTCACTCATCAAAGGCAAAGAATGGTGCGAGTAGAATAGCAAAAAAGACGGGTACCAAGGCCAGAGCAGTTTGGGTTTCAACGAAGCTTAATCTCAAAGGAATCGAATCCAGTCGATTGTCATCATCGGGTATGGCAGACAAGCAATTGTTAGAAGGAATCGATCCCGAGGACAAAGCTCACAAGCGCATTATCGCTGTCCTTACCAAGAGCAAGGACTTTTAAACTTAGCGTGAATACGATAGAAAAATTTTATGAGGCCTTTGCGCGGCAGGACGCTGAGGCAATGGTGTTGCTTTACCATGATGAAGTTTGGTTTGCAGATCCGGCTTTTGGCCAGCTCAAAGGAGATAGAGCTAAGAATATGTGGCGCATGCTGATAGCATCGCAAAAAGGGAAATCGTTCAAAGTGGTCGTATCGAATATTCATTGTGATTCCGTTTCGGGCAGCGCGGACTGGGAAGCGGTTTATACATTTGGCTCGAAAAAACGCAAAATTCATAACAAAATCAAAGCGCGATTTAAGCTGCAAGATGGAAAGATTATTTCGCATTTAGATGAGTTTAACGTTCACCATTGGGCTACACAAGCTATGGGTTTTTCTGGTTGGTTGATAGGTTGGACTGCCTATTTCAAAAAGAAATTGAGATTTCAGACCAATGGAATGCTAGACAGATTTGAGAAAAATCAAAAATCCAATTAGGAATTCAGGGCAGCTTCATCGCAGGTTGTAGCTTCGCAACATGTTTCGCTTCAAAGACCTCATAGTATTAGGACTCGTTTTTTGTACTTTGGCTTCAAATGCTCAAGATTTTGGAGAGGAAGGTGAAACTCAGCCTCTAGAAAAGGCAGAGTTTGGCGATACCCCACTTGACCCGTATCGACTTACATTTCGTATTCGTCCCTTGTCTTATTTTCTGTTTCCCGTCACTACCGGTCGCTTGGGAAGTTTTAACGCCAGGGTCGATTACGCCTTTACCAGAAGGATTGCCGTAGGTTTGGAAGGGAATTATTTTTATGTCAGGCCATTTGCAGGTTCGCAACTTCGCGCGGAGGTATTCAGCATTCGCCTAGATGCCAATTACTTTTTATTTAAGCCGATCAACATGGACCGGTATGCCGAAGGCTTTCACGCTGGTGCATACTACAAGTACAGATATGACGACTCGTTTGGTCCCTCAGTAACTGCCGCCTATGGAACCAGTCGAGTTATTCAGTCAGGACATGTTTTTGGTCCAATTATCGGTTGGCAATACGTGAAGAATAAATTCGTTTTTGACCAATCCATAGGCTTTGGATTAGGTCTTGCCAGCTCAAACGTGGGTATTTTAATAGTTCCCGATTTTCGACTCGGATTGAGCATTGGTACGGTCGTTTTGCAATAACATTGCACCATGACAGATTTAGACATTGCTTCCGCTGCCCAATTAAAGCCAATTCAGCAGATTTCAGATAAACTTCAAATCGACAAAGATCAACTTGAATTATTTGGAAAATACAAATGCAAACTGCCATTGAACTTAATCAATGATGATCAAGTTAAGCACTCCAAATTGATTTTAGTGACCGCCATTTCACCTACACCAGCTGGTGAGGGGAAAACAACCACATCCATTGGATTGTGCGAGGGGCTGAATAGAATAGGCAAGAAAACCACCGTTGTATTGCGCGAACCATCCTTAGGACCTGTTTTTGGAATGAAAGGTGGTGCTACGGGGGGTGGATATAGTCAGGTGATTCCAATGGAAGATATCAATCTTCATTTCACTGGTGATTTCTCAGCCATCGAACGAGCCCATAATCTGCTCTCTGCATTGATCGATAACAATATTCAGAGCAAAAAACGAAGCTTAGGAATTGATCCGCGCACCGTAGTTTGGAAACGAGTGATGGATATGAATGATCGATCACTCCGAAACATTGTCGTTGGTCTAGGTGGTATAGGTATGGGCATACCCCGAGAAACGGGTTTTGATATTACCGCAGCTTCGGAAATAATGGCGATTCTATGCATGTCGAAAGACTTACAGGATTTGAAAGAACGTATAGGTGGGATTTTTATCGGTTATACAATGGATAAAAAACCCATTTATGCCAGAGACCTGAATGCTCATGGAGCAATGGCGGCATTAATGAAGGATGCGATTAAACCGAACTTGGTGCAGACGCTTGAAGGGAACCCAGCTATAATTCACGGGGGACCCTTCGCAAATATTGCTCAAGGAACCAATTCAATCATCGCAACCAAGATGGGAATGTCTCTTTCAGACTTTGTAGTGACCGAGGCGGGATTTGGTGCCGATTTGGGAGCTGAAAAATTCTTTGATATAAAATGTAGGACAGCAGGTCTCAACCCAAATGCTGTAGTGATTGTTGTGACTGTAAGAGCTCTGAAATATCATGGCGGTGTGCCAGTAAAAGAACTCAATGAAGCAAATGCAGAAGCGGTAAAACGAGGTATAGTAAACTTGGAGAAGCACCTTGAAAATGTGGCTCAATTTGGAGTGCCAGCGGTTGTGGCAATCAATCAGTTCAGTTTAGATACTGAGGAAGAACTGAGAGTCATATCAGAATCCTGTGAAAAGCTCGGAGCAAAGGCAGTTTTGAGCAATCACTGGGGCAAAGGCGGAGAAGGGGCAGAGGAGCTAGCTAAACATGTAGCTGCCATTGTTGAAGGCAATTCCGGACCATTTCAGCCCATCTATGATCTGAATCTATCCGTGGAAGAAAAAATTGAAGCGGTGGCTAAAAAAATCTACGGGGCAGGGGATGTTGAGTTGACAAGTAAGGCTAAAAAGGACTTGCAAAGAATCGCAGATTTAGGATTATCCGGGTTACCAATTTGTATTGCTAAAACTCAAAAATCTTTGTCTGATAAACCAGCTTTAATTGGACGTCCTGAAGGCTTCACGATAACTGTTCGCGAAATTGAAATAGCAGCCGGAGCAGGCTTTTTGGTGCCCATAACTGGAGACATGATGAGAATGCCAGGACTACCTGCCACACCAGCTTCCGAGAACATTGACATTGATGCTGAAGGCAACATTACAGGTCTGTTTTAAAATCTACTTTCACGCCCCAATTTGATAAACTATGCATAAGTCTATTCTGCTATCTATTGCAGCCATTTTAATATCGGTCTTATCTTTTGCTCAAGCTGTAATTGTCAATCAGGTTACAGCGCCATCTAATGCGCTAAATTGTACCGCTACAATAATCACCGTAGCTGGCTATAACGCTGGATCGGGATTCACTCTTGCCACACCCACTTATACAATCACTAATGACACAATTCTTGTAAATATTGGATACACGATTCCATCATTTTACATCACTGTAATTACCAGTTGGAGTCATAACATTTCCCTGGGAAATGTACCCTATGGTAGTTATACAATTATTGCTCGGGCATATGGAAATGGTTCTCTTCTTTCAGTTGAGTATGGCTCTTTAAATGTCGGTGCCTGTTGCCCCCAAGCAATCCCATTGTTTGAGTTTGTTGAAGATACTGTGTGTGCAGATGCCAACATTTCGGTCAATAATAATAGTAACGGTAATAACCTATCTTATTTATGGGAGTACGATAGTATTTCTTCCACTTTGGCAAACCCAACTTTTTCAATCATAGAAGCTGGAACTTATGACGTTACTCTCACTGTTACTGGTGATAGTTGTTCAGATTCTTTGGTAAAACAAATTGAAGTACTAGAGCTCCCTTACGCTGATTTAGGTAATGATACTAATATTTGTGATGGTGATACGCTTGTTTTGGCTTTAGCTGCGGGAAACGACTATCTATGGAGCGATGGAAGTACCTCATATCAGAACTCGATCGCTACTATTAGTTCTTTGTCGGTTACTGTGACTGATGATAATGGTTGTGAAGGAATTGACACAGTAGCCGTAACAGGGATTTTTCAAACTATTGGTGTCAATATGGGCGCTAACCAAACCATTTGCCCTGAGGAAGCTGTTACCTTAAATGCAGGATCGGGTGGTTCAACATACAGTTGGTCAACAGGAGGCTCAAACCAAATGGAAACGGTGATGCAAGAGGGCACAGTTAGCGTTACGGTGTCAGAATCAGGTTTATGTGATGGCGTTGATGAAATTGAGATAGACTGGCACGATGTTGATCAGGCTGAGATATCCTTGTCAAATGATAGTTGTGCTGAAAGATGGATTTCGCTTGATCCGAACACCCACGATGTTGTGATCTGGAGCGATTCTAGCACAGACACTGCCATGTTTGCAACATTTCCGGGATATTATTTTGTGACAGCAACAGACAATAACGGCTGCGAGTCTGTCGATAGCACATGGGTGACTATCCTTGACAATCCAATTGTTGATTTAGGGGCGGATACATTTTTATGCGGTAACCAGACGATCACGCTTACTACCGGTGTTTCGGGTAGTCACCTTTGGAAGGATGGATCAACAGGAATAGTATTTACGGTGACCCAGAAAGGTAAGTATTCAGTTTCGGTGACAGATGATTATGGATGTACTGGCGCGGATACTATAAAGATTTCTGATTGCCTTGGAACTGATGTAACTAGTCAAGAATTGTTGACACTATATCCAAATCCAGCTTCTGATATCCTTTTCATTGATGGCGCTAATGTCAATCAGGCTTTCACAATATTTGATGCAAATGGAAGAATTGTGAATTTCGGTAGTCAAGTTAGTAATTCAATAAACATTGAATCGCTTGAATCTGGAATGTATTTCCTCCAAATTCAGGGTCAGGATGAAACAACTTCTTTCTTAAAAGAGTAACGTAAATGAACTAGCGCTTTGGTCGTCTAGGACCTTTTCCGCGTCCTCTAAAATTACCCTTTGCCTTCTTTTGACTTGCGGATGGATTCCATATTGGACTTTCGCCAATGTCTTCTGGAATGGGGGATTTAATGATCTCCTTTTCAATCAAGCGCTCAATTCGAAGAAACTTGTACATCTCTTCTTCATTTACCAAGGTCACTGCAATACCAGTTGTATCTGCACGAGCTGTTCTTCCAATCCGGTGCACATAATCCTCAGCGTCATTCGGTACATTATAGTTTATGACCAAATTAATGTCTTTGATGTCGATTCCGCGACTCATAACATCGGTGGCGACAAGTACCCTGCATTGTTTGGCTCTAAATCGAATTAGTACAGCTTCACGTTCACTTTGATTCAAATCGGAGGATATACCCTCCACCAAGTAATTCTTGCTTCTCAAATCACGAACGATCTGTGAGACTTCCTTTTTTGTAGAGCTAAAAATGATTATGCTCTTCAAAGAATCCTTACCATCAATTAATCGCTTAATCATTTTGGTCTTCATGGGATCATAGCACAAATAAATCAGTTGCATAACACCCTCAGCAGGCTTCGATATGGCAATGCTTATTTCATCTGGCTCTTTCAATATCTCCTGAGCCAAATCACGAATTTTACGCGGCATCGTAGCACTGAACATGAGCGTTTGTCGCTGCTTTGGGAAATAACTGAAAATGCGAAGGATGTCGTCATGGAAACCGATGTCCAACATTCTGTCAGCTTCATCAAGAATCACATGTTTCAAGGTGGTCAAGTTCATGTAGCCCATATTTAGATGAGCAATGAATTTACCCGGTGTAGTTACCACAATATCAACTCCACTAGTCAAAGCCTTTTTTTGCTCATCCCAACTATCACCGTCTCCACCGCCATAAATCGCAATAGACGATATGGATGTAAAGTAGGTGAAGCCGTTGATTTGCTGGTCAATTTGGATAGCCAACTCACGAGTCGGGCATATGACAACGGTGCTGATGCCTTTGCTGTCCTGCGCTGCAAGCTTATTGATAATGGGTAAGATAAATGCTGCCGTTTTTCCGGTGCCGGTTTGCGCGCAGGCTATTAAATCCTTACCATCTATAATTTTTGGAATAGCCTGCTCTTGTATAGGAGTGGCTTTTTCGAATCCCATATATGATATGGAATCTATAAGGTCATTTGAAAGACCGAGTTCTTTAAAATTCACGCGGCCAAGGTCATGAATTTTTTCGGCTTTATTCGGTTCAATCTATAATTCATCTCATTTTGTTGACAATCAAGTATTCAAGAACAAATGATTCATTGATGACTTTATCCTAATCATAACTTAGTTTATGAAG
>Ga0257120_1001808_pt1 | contig 13592 bp, 11 predicted proteins | sample SI106_10metaG_FD_190153 | JGI IMG/M metagenome (GOLD analysis project Ga0257120, IMG submission 190153) | Marine microbial communities from Saanich Inlet, British Columbia, Canada - SI106_10 | ecosystem: Environmental > Aquatic > Marine > Inlet | place: Canada: British Columbia | collected... | reverse complement strand
ACCTCCGTGTTGATACGAATTTTTATAATACTTTACAAAATGATTAAAGTTGTTCGGATAGGCAAAGAACAAATTTTCTTTTGCAAAAATAAAAGGACTGTTCATCGCTACGGTGGGCAAGAAAATATCTTTCGGATTCCGAACAGCATATACATCTTTTTCTTCGTAAGATAGACTTCTTCCTGTTTTATAACGCAGGTTGGCACTAATGTTTTTATCGCCAATTACTTTTGTTGGATTTTTACAATTGATCGTTCCATGATCTGTGGTGATGATTAATTTTTGTCCTAATAATTGTGCCTTTTGTATGATTTCAAATAAGGGAGAGTTCTTGAACCAACTGAGCGTTAAAGATCGATAGGCTTTGTCATCGCCTGCCAATTCTTTAATTACTTCCATATCTGTTTTTGAATGTGAGAGCATGTCTACGAAATTATAGACTACGGTAGTCAAATCGTTTTGTTTAGTACCGTTGTAATTGTCTGCCAATTCTTTTCCGTTTTTTAGGGAGGTAATCTTATAGTATTCGTGTTTGATTTCCAGTCCTAGGCGTTTTATTTGGTCAGTAAGGAACTCGTTCTCAAAAAGATTCATTCCCCCTTCATCGGTGTCGTTTTTCCAGAAATTAGGAAAGCGTTTTTCCATTTCTAATGGCATTAAGCCAGAGAAAATGGCATTTCTAGCATATTGGGTTGCCGTTGGTAAAATTGAAAAGTACGAATGCTCTTCTTCTTTTTTGTAGTAATTATTGATTAGGGGTTCTAAAACTCTAAATTGATCGTACCGTAAATTATCTACGATTACCCACAAAACACCTTGATTTTCACTCAAATGCGGTACCACATAATTTTTAAATAAGGTATGCGAAAAGGTCGGTTTGTCATGAGTTGTAAAAAAGGCTTCGTAATTTTTTTTAATGAACTTAAAAAACTGGGTATTTGCTTCTTGTTTTTGGCTTTCTAAAATCCCCAACATTCCAGCGTCACTGATGTTTTCTAGGGCCAATTCCCAGTGAACTAGTTTTTTATATAAATCGATCCATTGGTCATATGAATTTACCATAGACAAGTCCATAGCAATTTTTCTAAATTCCTGCTGATAACTTGAAGTGGTTTTTTCTGAAACTAATCGAGAATGATCCAAGTTTTTCTTTAAACTTAGTAAGATTTGATTGGGGTTGACAGGTTTGATTAGATAATCTGCTATTTTAGAACCAATAGCTTCTTCCATAATATATTCCTCCTCACTCTTGGTAATCATCACCACGGGTAAATTAGCCTGTTGTTGTTTAATTTCTGAAAGTGTTTCCAAACCCGAAATCCCAGGCATATTTTCATCTAAAAAAACAATATCAAAACTCTTTTTACTTACTAGATCTATTGCGTCAGAACCATTGGTGCAGGGGGTTACTTCATAGTTTTTGTGCTCTAAAAATAAAATATGAGGCTTTAATAAATCGATCTCGTCATCTACCCATAAAATCTGTATGTTTTTCATCATTGCTCAATTTTTAATCTCTAACGATAAAAGTATTCAAATGTTATAGTTTTTCAAGCTTAAAAATGATAAAATATTGACAATAAAATAAAGTTCTAAAGTATTGTTCGTATTTTGCGCTACAATCAATAGATACCCAACATTGAAATTAAACAAATTAAAAATTTTAAACGATCCTATCTACGGATTCATTAAAATTCCGAATTCATTATTATTTGATATTATTGAACACCCTTATTTTCAGAGGTTGAGGAGAGTCTCTCAAATGGGGCTTTCCAATTTGGTCTATCCAGGAGCAAATCACACTCGTTTTCATCATGCAATTGGCTGCATGCATTTGATGCAAAATGCCGTACAAGTATTGCGTATAAAGCAAATAGAAATTTCAGAAGAAGAAGCAAATGCCTTGTATATTGCTATTTTATTGCACGATATCGGTCACGGTGCTTTTTCTCATGCGCTAGAACACAGTATTGTTGATGGGATTTCTCATGAAGAAATTTCATTAAAATTCATGAAAAAATTAAACGACCAATTTGAGGGGCAACTCACTTTGGCCATTGAGATCTTTGAAGGAAAATATCCTAGAAAATTTTTAAATCAACTAATTTCTAGCCAATTGGACATAGATCGGTTGGATTATTTGAAAAGAGATAGTTTTTACACGGGTGTTGCCGAAGGAAATATTTCTTCAGAAAGACTCATTGCGATGATGAATGTTTCTAATGATGCTTTAGTAATTGAACAAAAAGGGATTTATTCTGTTGAAAAATTTCTAATTGCTCGCAGATTGATGTATTGGCAAGTGTACTTGCATAAGACTGGTTTGTCTGCAGAGAATATGTTGGTCAATGTTTTGCGTAGGGCAAAAGTATTGTCTGATGGGGGGGCTAACTTATTTTCAAGCAAGGCCTTGTCTTATTTTTTAAATACAAAAATTTCAAAAGAGAATTTTACAGATGCAACTTTAGAGATCTTTTCGAAGTTGGACGATTACGATATTTTATCTGCTATCAAAGAATGGACATCGCATCCCGATATTGTACTTTCTACACTCTCAAAAATGATTGTAAACAGAAAACTTTTAAAGGTAGAGATGCAAGAAAAGAGCTTTTCAGCGGAATATCTTCAGAAGAAAATATCGAAATTAGTAGATAAGCTGCAACTTTCTGAAGAAGAAGCTCGTTATTTTGTGTTTCAAAGAACCATTAAAAACCAGGCTTACAACCCATTATTACCCATTCAAATTTTAAATAAAGATGGAAAGTTAAACGATATTGCAAAAGCTTCAGACCAATTAAATTTAGAAGCATTGACCCAACCTGTGATTAAACATTTTGTTTGCCATCCAAAGCAAATGAAATTAGCCCAATCCTAAGAAATTTTATATTTTTGCAACTGATGAATTTTACAGCAGAACAAATAGCAGAAATTTTGGATGGAGAAGTTGTTGGGAACCCAGCAGCAGAAGTTTCTAAATTGGCAAAAATAGAAGAAGGTGAAAAAGGATCTTTGACCTTTTTGTCCAATCCAAAGTATACCTCATTTTTATATGATACAAATGCTTCTATCGCGATTGTAAATAAATCTTTTGTACCAGAAAAAGAAGTTAAAACAACGCTAATTAAAGTAGAAGATGCCTATGCATCTTTCTCTAAATTATTGGCCTTCTACAATACGGTAAAAAATAACAAGACCGGAAGAGAAAACCCTCACTTTATTTCTGAGACTGCCACTATAGGTATTGACGAATATATAGGAGCATTTGCCTATATTGGTACCAACGTAAAAATAGGGAACAATGTAAAAATATATCCCAATGTTTTTATTGGTGACAATGTACATGTCGGAGATCATACCATCTTGTTTTCTGGGGTCAAGATCTATTCTGATACAGAAATAGGAGCACATTGTAAAATACATTCAGGAGCTATTATTGGTGCTGATGGTTTTGGTTTTGCACCAGACGAACATGGAGAATATACTGCAATACCCCAAACAGGAAACGTAATTATAGAAGACCATGTAGATATTGGTGCTTGTGCGACTATTGATCGTGCCACTTTGGGATCAACGATTATTCGAAGAGGAGTGAAGTTGGACAACCAAATCCAAGTCGCTCACAATGTAGAGATTGGAAAAAATACTGTGATAGCCTCTCAAACAGGAGTTGCGGGTTCTACTAAAATTGGTCAAAACTGTATGATAGGAGGGCAAGTAGGAATTAGTGGTCATTTGTCTATTGGAAATAACGTGAAAATATTAGCGCAAGCTGGTGTTACTAAAAATATAAAAGACAATGAAATTGTGAATGGAACTCCCGCTTTTAGACTAAAAGACTATAACAAAAGTGCAGTTTACTTTAAAAATCTTCCCAATTTAGCATCAAAAATTAATCAATTAGAAAAAGAGATTAGTACTCAAAAAATCACTTCAAATGAGTAAAAAACAAAAAACAATTCAGAGCGAGATTTCACTTACGGGTGTTGGTTTACATACAGGTGTGAACGTTACAATGACATTTAAACCCGCTCCTGCAAATCATGGATTTGCCTTTGTTCGTGTCGATTTGGAAGGGAAGCCTACCGTAGCAGCTAAAGCAGAATACGTAGTCAACACACAAAGAGGAACCAATTTAGAGCGAAACGGAGTTCAAATTCAAACCTCAGAACATGTTTTAGCGGCAGCTGTAGGCTTGGATATCGATAATTTATTGATAGAAATGAACGCTTCAGAGCCCCCAATTATGGACGGTTCTTCTAAGTTTTTCGTAGAAGCGCTCCAAAAAGCAGGGATCCAAGAATTAGACGCAGATATTGAAGAATATATTGTAAAAGAAATTATTTCTTTTAAAGATGAAACCACTGGAAGTGAAATTATCTTAATGCCTTCTGAAGAATATCAAGTAACAACCATGGTTGATTTTGGGACCAAAATTTTAGGAACTCAAAATGCAACATTAACGACTATTTCTGACTTTAAAAAAGAAATTGCAGACGCTAGAACTTTTAGTTTTCTGCACGAAATAGAAATGTTATTAGAAAACGACCTGATTAAGGGAGGTGATCTCAACAATGCTATTGTGTATGTTGATAAGGAATTATCAGATGCCACCATGCAAAAATTGAAAAAAGCATTTAATAAAAATCAAATTTCTGTTCAACCCAATGGGATATTAGACAATCTCAGTTTGCACTGGGCCAATGAAGCTGCCAGGCATAAATTGTTGGATGTCATTGGAGACTTGGCACTTGTAGGAACTCGAATTCGAGGAAAGGTAATTGCCAATAAACCTGGACATTTGGTGAATACTTTATTTGCTAAAAAATTATCCAATATTATTAAAATAGAGAAACGAAATAAAGTTCCTCATTACGACTTAAATTTACCCCCATTATTAGATATCCATCAAATTATGGACATCTTACCACACAGGCCTCCTTTCTTATTGGTCGATCGTGTTTTAGAACTTTCATCGACCCATGTTGTTGGAATGAAAAACGTGACAATGAACGAAGATTTCTTTGTAGGACATTTCCCAGGTTCACCTGTAATGCCGGGGGTATTACAGGTAGAAGCTATGGCACAATGTGGAGGAATCTTAGTGCTAAGTACTGTATCAAATCCAGAAGATTATTTGACTTATTTCATGAAAATGGACAATGTAAAGTTCAAACAAAAAGTATTGCCTGGAGATACATTGATTTTTAAATGTGATTTGATCACGCCTATTCGAAGAGGTATTTGCCATATGCAAGCCTATGCTTACGCAAACGGTAAATTAGTTGCTGAAGCAGAATTAATGGCACAAATTTCTAAAATAAAATAAACTTATGAATCAGCCATTAGCATACGTACACCCACAAGCAAAAATAGCTAGGAATGTAGTAATAGAGCCTTTTACCACGATCCATAACAATGTAATTATTGGTTCTGGAACTTGGATTGGTTCGAATGTAACTATTATGGAAGGTGCTCGAATTGGTAAAGACTGTCGAATTTTCCCAGGAGCAGTCATTTCAGCCATTCCACAAGATTTAAAATTTGAAGGGGAAGATTCTTTAACCGTTATTGGAAACAATACGACCATTCGAGAGTGTGTTACGATTAACAGAGGAACCAATGCCTCTGGCAAAACAGAAATTGGAGATAATTGTTTGATTATGGCTACGGCGCATATTGCTCACGATTGCATCATTGGTAACAACTCTATTGTTGTCAATGGAGTTGCATTGGGAGGTCATGTAACTATAGGAGAACATGCAATTATTGGAGGATTGGCAGCAGTGCATCAATTTATTCATATAGGAGATCATGCCATGGTTTCTGGAGGGTCTCTGGTTCGAAAGGATGTGCCCCCATTTACGAAGGCAGGAAAAGAACCGCTATCGTATGTTGGAATCAATTCTATTGGATTGAGAAGAAGAGGGTTTTCAACAGAGAAAATCAGAGAAATTCAAAACATTTATCGAATTTTATATCAAAGCAAATACAACAATACCCAAGCGCTCGAGAAAATAGAGGCCGAAATGGAAGCCACTACCGAAAGAGATGAAATTATTCTTTTCATAAGAAACTCTCAAAGAGGAATTATGAAAGGCTACATGGGAAGTTAAAAAATTATAGAACGTAATTACATTATAAATAAAAAGAATACAATGGCGACAACATCAGATATTAGGAACGGATTGTGTATTAGTTACAACAACGATATATACAAAGTAGTTGAGTTTTTACATGTAAAACCAGGGAAAGGTCCTGCTTTTGTGAGAACAAAATTAAAGAGTGTTACCAACGGTAAAGTTGTTGACAATACATTCCCTGCTGGAAGAAAGATTGAAGATATCCGTGTCGAAACCCATAAATTTCAATATTTATACAATGAAGGAGATGTCTATCATTTTATGAATGAAAAGGACTATTCTCAAATTCAGTTGCAAAAAACAGCTCTAGATTCACCCGAATTGATGAAGGAAGGAGAAATTGTAACCATCATTATCAATGCTGAAGATGATATGCCTTTGTCTGTAGACATGCCAGCAAGTGTTATTTTAGAAGTAACCCACACCGAGCCTGGAATTAAAGGAAATACAGCAACCAATGCTACCAAGCCCGCAACGGTTGAGAGTGGTGCAGTGGTAAATGTCCCGTTATTTATTAATGAAGGAGATAAAATTAAAGTAGAAACTACCAAAGGGACCTATCAAGAAAGAATAAAAGAATAATTTTGAAATTTAGAATTCCTCAAACACTCTCACAAATTGCAAATCTCATCAATACAGATTTTGTAGGTGATGCCAATTTTTCCATTACAGGAATTAATGAAATTCATGTAGTTGTAGAAGGAGATATCGTATTTGTAGATCATCCAAAATACTATGACAAAGCATTGAATTCTGCTGCAACCACTATTTTAATAAATAAAAAGGTAGCATGTCCAGAAGGAAAAGCATTGTTGATTTCGGAGGATCCTTTTCGTGATTTCAATAAAATCACAAAACATTTCAATCCTTTTATTGCTTCCAAAGTAAGCATTGCAGAAAATGCTATCATAGGAGAAGGTACAGTAATTCAACCCAATGTTTTTATTGGAAACAATGTCACTATTGGTCGCAACTGTATCATTCATCCAAACGTTGCTATTTATGACAATACCATAATTGGCGACAATGTAAACATTCATGCCAATACGGTATTAGGAGCAGATGCCTTTTATTACAAAAATAGAGTAGACGGATTTGATCAATTACTTTCTGGTGGAAGAGTCATTTTGGAAGACAATGTTGATCTGGGAGCTTCTTGTACTATAGATAGAGGAGTTACTGGTGATACAAGGATTGGAAAAGGAACGAAAATTGACAATCAGGTGCATGTGGGACACGATACAGTAATTGGAAAAAAATGTTTGATTGCTTCACAAACAGGAGTTGCAGGTTGTGTAATTATTGAAGACGAAGTGACTATTTGGGGACAAGTAGGGACCAATAGCGGAATTACAATTGGCAAAGGAGCTGTGATTCTAGGTCAAACAGGCGTTACAAAATCGGTAAAAGGAGGGAAATCCTACTTTGGAACACCTATCGGTGAATCGCGAGAAAAACTAAAAGAAATGGCAGAAATGAAGCGGTTTTTAAAAGACCGAAAGAATTCTTAAAATTCTTTTTTTTCGCCCCACAATAAACTATTTTTGCAGCAGTAAAAAAATAAAAAATAAAGACCCAATGAGTGTTTTAGTAAATAAAAATTCAAAAATTATAGTTCAAGGTTTTACAGGAGGTGAAGGTACTTTTCACGCTGGTCAAATGATTGAATACGGAACCAACGTTGTTGGAGGAGTAACTCCTGGTAAAGGAGGTCAAAAACATTTAGACAAACCTGTATTTAATACGGTATTAGAAGCTGTTGAAAAAGTAGGTGCTGATACTTCTATAATTTTTGTACCACCCGCATTTGCTGCAGATGCAATCATGGAATCTGCAGATGCAGGAATCAAGGTTATTATTTGTATTACAGAAGGAATTCCTACTGCCGACATGGTAAAGGTGAAAGCTTATATCGATGCAAGAGACTGTACACTAGTGGGACCTAACTGTCCAGGAGTCATTACTCCAGAGGAAGCTAAAGTAGGGATCATGCCTGGTTTTATCTTCAAAAAAGGAAATGTTGGAATTGTTTCTAAATCGGGAACATTGACTTACGAGGCAGCAGACCAGGTTGTAAAACAAGGTTTTGGAGTCAGTACAGCGATTGGTATTGGTGGAGATCCAATTATTGGAACCACCACCAAAGAAGCTGTTGAAATGTTGATGAATGATGATGAAACAGTAGCCATTGTAATGATTGGTGAAATTGGTGGAAATTTAGAAGCAGAAGCCGCACAGTGGATCAAAGCAGATGGAAACAGAAAACCAGTAGTAGGTTTTATTGCAGGACAAACTGCTCCAGCAGGAAGAACCATGGGACATGCAGGTGCAATTGTAGGAGGTGCTGATGATACCGCTCAAGCCAAAATGAAGATTTTAGCTGAAAATGGGGTGCACGTAGTAAGTTCTCCAGCAAAAATTGGAGAAATGGTTGCGAAGGTCTTACAATAACGAAACGATAACTTTTTATAAATCCCGTCTTGTACGGGATTTTTCCTTTTTCAAAAAAGAATTTTATATTTGATCAATCAAGAAAAGCAAAAAAAATGAAATTACTAGAAAATAAATCTGCTATTATTACTGGAGCAACCCGTGGAATCGGTAGAGGAATTGCTATTGAATTTGCAAAACAGGGCGCAAATATCGCTTTTACTTATAGTTCTTCTGTAGCCGCTGCAACTGCATTAGAGACAGAACTAAAAGCCTTTGGGGTATCTGCAAAAGGGTATCAGTCAAATGCGGCCAACTTTGATGCTGCACAAGAATTAGCCAAAGAAGTTTTGCAAGAGTTTGGATCTATTGATATCTTAGTTAACAATGCAGGAATTACCAAAGACAATTTGTTGATGCGTATTTCTGAAGAAGATTTCGATACTGTAATCGAAGTGAATTTAAAATCTGTTTTCAATTTAACCAAAGCGGTAATTCGTCCAATGATGAAACAACGCAGCGGATCTATTATCAACATGAGTTCTGTAGTTGGGTTGAAAGGAAATGCAGGACAAACAAACTATGCTGCATCTAAAGCGGGGATTGTTGGTTTTTCAAAATCTGTAGCTTTAGAGTTGGGTTCTCGTAATATTAGAAGCAATGTGATCGCACCTGGTTTTATTGAAACTGAAATGACAGACAAACTTGATGAAGCAGTGGTTCAAAACTGGAGAGATTCAATTCCATTAAAAAGAGGAGGAAAGCCAGAAGACATCGCAAATGCCTGTGTATTTTTAGCTTCTGACATGAGTACCTATATTACTGGGCAAACCCTTTCTGTAGACGGGGGAATGCTTACCTAGTTTTTGGTACACAATCTATAGAACCTGTAAGAATTTAATCTTACAGGTTTTCTTTTTTAAGAGAGTTCTTTATATCTTTACCTCAAAAGAGATGCAGTGCAAACAAATACGATCCTATTGATAATTCTTGCGTTGTTGTTGAGTATATCCATCGTATATTTTCAATATATCTACAAATCTCAAGATCCACGAAATCGAAAAGTGCTCCTTTTTGTTGTTCGCTTTCTCAGTCTTTTCTCATTATTTCTTTTATGGATCAATCCTTCCATTCAACAAACCCTTATTGAAAATCGTAAGCCTGTTATAGAGGTATTGATTGATCATTCTTCTTCTATAAAATTCTTAAATCAAACGGATACCGTTCATTCATTACTACAGAAATTTGCATCAAACAAAGCGCTCAATGCCAAATTTGATCTTCAATTTCTTACGGTTGGCGAAAAGGTAGGTGTGCAAGATTCCTTAATTTTTGATGAGAAACAGACAGATATTGCCAAAGGCATACAAGCCCTAAATAGTCTGCATGAAAGTTCCAATGGGGCTATTGTACTCATAAGCGATGGCAATCAAACTACTGGTATTGATTATGAGTTTGTAAATTCTAGAAAACCAGTTTTTCCGGTCATCCTAGGAGATACGACACGATTTAAGGATTTGAGTATTGGTCAAATTAATGTGAATGCTTATAGTTATGTTCAAAATAAGTTTCCAGTAGAAGTGATGTTTTTCTATGAAGGAAATGAATCGATAACCCGTCGATTTACTATTGAACAAAAAGGAAGAGTTGTTTATACTCAAAATGTTCGATTTTCAGCATCAGAGCAATCAAAGACCATTTACACGCATTTAACCGCCCAAAAAGAAGGTTTTAATTTCTATACTGCATCCATTCAATCCCTAGAAAATGAAAAGAATGTTCAAAATAATTCAAAGAAATTTTCTGTTGAAGTGATTAGTGAACAAACAAAAATTGTCATTGTTTCTTCCATCTTACATCCCGATATAGGGGCTTTGAAAAAATCACTTGAAACGAACAAGCAGCGTTCTGTAACAATTGTCTTGATTGATGAATTAAAAGATCAAATTAATGGCTGTCAATTGGTTATACTGTATCAGCCAAATAATCAGTTTAAGGACTTATTTACTAGGGTTAAAACACAAAACACAAATTATCTTTTGATTTCTGGCGGAGCTACCGATTGGAATTTTATCAATCAACAGCAACTAGGTTTTTCAAAACAAGTCATCAATCAGACAGAAAATTATGCTGCCGAGTACAATGCTTCGTTTTTACCATTCTTACAAAACGACATCGGATTTCAAAGTTTTCCACCTTTAAAAGATCAGTTTGGAGAGATCTTGATCTCTAGTGCAAATCAGCAATTGTTGTCACAAAATATTTTAGGAAATACAACACAACAACCTTTGATCGCGACCTTTGAACAGCACAATCAAAAATCGGCGGTAATTTTTGGAGAAGGAATTTGGAAATGGAGGACAAGCAGTTTTTTGAATAGCAATTCTTTTCATGATTTTGATGAATTTATAGGAAGTCTAACGCAATACCTGGCTTCTACCAAAAAACGAAGTCGATTGGAGGTAAAGGCAGCTACCGTGTATCCATCAAACCTTCCTATTGATATTGCTGCTTTTTATACCGATAAAAACTATCAATTTGACAAAAGAGCCTCGTTGTTGTTGACTCTCATTCATACAGAAAGTAAGGCAATCAAAAAGATTCCTTTTTCTTTAATTAACAATTCGTTTCAGCTTGTACTAGAAAATATTCCTGTAGGCAATTATAACTATACAGTTACTGTAGAAGGGCAGAAGGTACAAAAAAGAGGTTCTTTTTCTGTTATAGAATCAAAAATCGAAGAACAGTTTAACAATGCAAATTTTGAGAAGTTGACACGGTTCGCCAATGCAACAGGAGGAAAGAGTTATGATCCTTCTGAAATAGACCGTTTGATAGAGGCATTGAATACCGATAAAACCTTCGTAACAACTCAGAAGTCAATTCAAAAAGAACAGTATTTCATCGATTTTAAATGGATCTTAGCAGGGATTCTTTTCCTGTTAACAATAGAATGGTTTGTCAGAAAATATTATGGTAAAATTTAAACAATGTTAGAACACTTTTTTCAATGCCCTTATTGCTGGGAAGAAATTTCAATGTTACTCGATACAAGTATCCGCAATGAAAATTACATAGAAGATTGCGAAACTTGCTGTAACCCGATACAGATAGATACTCATTTTGAAAATTGTGAGTTGGTACATTTTAGTGCCAACAACTTAGAACAATAATTTGAGTACTGTTAATCAGTATCTTACTAGAGTTATAGGTTTTGAAGCCTTTGAGCTCTTTTTGATGCTCATGATTTCTCAATCTTAGTTCTTGATCATTCGATTATTCACGGATTCTGAAACTATCGATGTGGAAACGCATCAAATAAATTAATCGTTTTATCGATAGAAATCTTTGAGCTAATGAATAATAAATTGTAAATTTGAGTAAATTTAAAACAAACAAAATGACAAGAAATCAAGTAGATATTAACTTTCCTAAAGGGGGAGTTTTCTTTATTATCGTTGCAGTAATTGGAATTTTTATATTTTCCAAATCGACAGTTACAATTGGTCCTGGAGAAGGAGGCGTTATTTTTGAAAGCTTAGGAGGCGGTATTGATACCGAAAACACCTATAGTGAAGGATTTCACGTCTTGTTGCCTTGGAACAAGATGATTGTTCGAAAAGTACGTCAGCAGTCCATTTCTGATGAGATGAATGTTCTTTCTGTAAACGGATTAGAAGTAAAAGTAAACGGAACGATTTGGTATGAGCCAGAATTTCGAAATTTAGGAAATCTGATCAAAACCAAAGGAGAAGATTACGAGCGTGAGTTGCTAGACCCAGCCATCAATGCAGCAGCAAGAAGTGTTGTGGGGCGTTATACGCCAGAACAATTGTATTCTAGCAAAAGAGACGTGATTGAGCAAGAAATTTTAGACGAGGTTCAACTCATTTTAAAAGATCAGTATTTATTGGTTACTAGAGTTTTGGTAGAGGATGTGAAATTGCCAGCCACGATTCGAACTGCTATTGAAACCAAGTTAAAGCAAGAACAAGAATCTTTAGAGTATGAGTTTCGAATTTCGAAAGCTGAAAAAGAAGCGAAAAGACAAAAAATTGATGCCGAAGGAAAAGCGGTTGCTAATAAAATTTTAAGTGCTTCTTTGACAGATAAAATCTTACAAGAAAAAGGAATTGATGCGACATTACAGTTGGCAAAATCTCCAAATAGCAAAGTCGTTGTTATTGGTTCTGGTGAATCGGGAATGCCAATTATCTTGGGCAATCAATAACAATACAGATATTTCCCTAAAACAGAGGCTGTTTAAAAAAGTGTAGCTTTGTCAATCTGAACTCGTTTCAGAGGCTGAATTAACTTCAGAATGACCCGTTTTATGCTTTTTAGACAGTCTCTATTTTTTTTGAATAGAATTACTATCGTCGTCTATGTTAAGTGCTTAATTTTGAATTCTCTCAGGAATAGTGTTGCGTTCTATTTTTCCTTTTTTATTCGCCTTGTAGCTCTCATAGCAATCTAAAACGGCTTCAATCATCTGCAAGTCAGAGGCTTTTTTGATAAAATACTCGGAGTAATTGCAATCAGAAAGCAATTCTGATAATTCCTGTCGATCCATCTCTAAATACTCCATCATTACTTCACGATCAAATTTACCAGAAAGCATTTTTCGTAAATCATCTTGTTTCTTTAGCTTTTGAAGTTTTCGCAACTGCTTGGGCTTCTTTCCAAAAAGATTGTATAAGAAATCTACCGGTTGAAACAAGGCGGCTAGAGGAGAGGAGAAGTCTTTTGCTTTCGGCTTTCCAACCTCATAGGTTTGTGGCAATCCATTGATATGAATTCTCGTAAATCGATCTTTGGGCACCTGTTTGATATCTATCTCTAAAACACCAATTAATTTTGTTGACTTAATGACAACCTCCCGAACTTCTTCTGGTTTTTCATACAAGGCAATGATCAATTCATTTCCTTTTAAGAGATCGTTGGTGACTTTTAGTTTGATGGAGGCAAATCCTAGATAGGAAACCAAAATAGTGTCGTTTGCACGAGTAGGAAGCTCAAAAA
>Ga0257120_1001802_pt1 | contig 13608 bp, 12 predicted proteins | sample SI106_10metaG_FD_190153 | JGI IMG/M metagenome (GOLD analysis project Ga0257120, IMG submission 190153) | Marine microbial communities from Saanich Inlet, British Columbia, Canada - SI106_10 | ecosystem: Environmental > Aquatic > Marine > Inlet | place: Canada: British Columbia | collected... | reverse complement strand
GGCCCCGGCTTTAAGTGAATAACATTTGAGGATATAGATAATGGATGCATCACTTTGGATTGCCAAGACTGGATTAACCGCGCAGCAAACACGCATGCAGGTTATTTCCAACAATCTGGCCAACGTCAACACCACAGGTTTTAAGAAAGACCGTGCGGTTTTTGAAGATCTGTTGTACCAGAATATTGTCCCCGCTGGTGGACAGGCTGATGCGCAGACAGAGACCCCCACAGGTCTGATGCTGGGTACAGGTACCAGAGTGCTGGCGACGGAAAAAATGCATGCCCAGGGTAATATTATTACCACTGAGAATGCGCTGGATGTGGCTGTGACCGGTGAGGGCTTTCTGTCTGTGCAGCAGGCCGATGGCTCTATTGCCTATACCAGAGATGGTTCTCTAAAACTGTCATCGGAAGGTCAGTTAGTGACTGCCGGTGGAGAGCCAATTATCCCGGCGATCAATATCCCCCAGAATACCGCCAGCATTACCATTGGACGTGATGGCACAGTCACTGCCGAGCTTGCCAATAGCGGTGGCGCTGTTCAGGTAGGTCAGCTGCAGCTGTCGAGATTTGTTAATAACGCAGGTCTGCAGCCCATAGGTCGCAATCTGATGTTGCCGAGCAATGCCAGTGGCGATGCCATTATCAGCATCCCTGGTGAAAACGGTGCTGGCATGTTGATGCAGGGTTCTCTTGAGGCCTCCAATGTCAATGTGGTGGAAGAGATGGTCAATATGATCGAAACCCAGCGCGCCTATGAGGTGAACTCTAAGGCCATTTCCGCGGCTGACGGCATGTTGCGCTTCTTGAACAATAACCTGTAGGACAAGCTGATGAACCTGATTCGTTTAGTAAAGATTGTTTTCCTGAGTAGTGTTTTAAGTGCCTGTGCGGCCCAGCCAGTGATGATGCCAACGGCAGAGTTTTCGCCGGTGCAGCCGATTCCGGCAAAAGCGCCAGTGCAGCCAACCGGTTCCATTTTTGCCAATGGGCGGGATCTGTTTGGTGATTTGCGCAGTTATCAGGCGGCCGATATTCAAGTGGGCGATCTAATTACGGTACTGCTCAATGAAACCACTCAGGCGTCGCGCACCTCTGGTCTTAGCACCAGCCGTGAAACTGAAAATGATGTTATTGGTGCCAACCAGATAAATTCCATTGTCGATAATTTGGGCGTTGGTACTACCTTTATGACCAATGCAAAGACTGATGGCTCAGCTATTACCAGTGAGGGTACGGGAACTGCTGGACAGATGGCTTCATTGACTGGGTCCATTTCCGCTATGGTCGTAGAAGTACTGGCAAACGGCAATTTAATCATTGTTGGTGAGAAACAGCTGGCGCTGACAGAAGGTACAGAATTTATTCAGGTTAAGGGCATTATCCGCCCGGCGGATATTCAGCCAGACAATACTATTTTATCTCAGCGAATTGCCCATGCGCAGATTTCGTACCGCGGTACAGGTCAGTTAGCGAGAGCATCCAACACATCCTGGGGCACTGGTTTGCTCTACAAATTCTGGCCGTTTTAAGCGGTTTCAGGGGATAGGAACATGATTAAAATTAAAGCATTTATTGTACTGATTGCACTGCTGGTCTCTGGGGCTACCAGTGCGGACAGAATCAAAGACCTTGCTGATGTCGCCGGCGTGCGCTCAAACAAGCTGATTGGTTTTGGTTTGGTGGTGGGCCTGCAGGGCTCTGGTGATGGCAAAGATTTGCCGATTACAGCCCAGGCATTAAAAACCATGCTTTCAGGTTTGGGAGTCAGTGTTGATGGACCGGTGAGTGATTTTGATCTTGGTGATCAGATGGCCGATCTGGCGGCGCAGAATGCCAAGAAAGAAATGAAAGTCGAAAATGTAGCCGCGGTTATGGTGACCGCAGAGCTGCCACCATTTGCCAAACCAGGTCAGCGTATTGATATCAATGTCTCTGCCATTGGTGTGGCCGAGTCTCTGCGCGGCGGTAGCTTGATTATGACCCAGCTGCGTGGTGTTGATGGACAGACCTATGCCCTGGCTCAGGGAGCCATGACAGTCACTGGTATCAATACAGATGCCGCTGGCAGCAGTATTCAGATCGGTGTGCCCACATCTGGTCGCATTCCTAATGGCGCCACGGTCGAGCGCATGGTCGAAACGCCCTTTGATACTGCCGACCATATAGTACTCAATGTTCGGGACAATGATTTCTCAACTTCAAATGCCATTGCCGAGGCGATTAATCTGGCTTTTGGCGCTGGTGTTGCCCGCGCCCTCGATGGTGTTTCGGTTGCGGTCAGTGCGCCTGCAGACAGCTCCCAGCGCGTCACCTTTATGAGCATGATCGAGAATCTCGATGTCACTCCAGGAGAGCCACCGGCCCGGGTTGTGATTAATTCAAGAACTGGCACGGCGGTGATTAACCGCAGTGTAAAAGTGACGGCGGTTGCCGTCACCCATGGCACTATTTCTGTGAGTATTTCGGCGACCAATGAAGTCAGCCAGCCCGACCCCTTTAGTCAAGGCGTGACCGCAGAGGTACAGAATGCCGACATCATGGTCGTTGAACCCAAAAACCCTATGTTTCTTTTCCAGCCTGGTGTGGATCTGCGAGAGATCGTTGATGCCGTCAATCAGGTTGGAGCCTCACCCTCATCGTTGATCGCGATTCTGGAAGCTTTAAAAAGCTCAGGCAGTCTGCGCGCTGAGCTGGTGGTGATCTAAATGTCAGACCTTAACCTGTCAGCTAAAAGTTATCTTGATTTCGCCGGTCTCGGCGAGCTGCGCTCGCGCGCCAAGACTAATGATCAAAGTGCTGCGCAGGAAGTGGGTCGTCAGTTTGAAGCTATGTTTGTACAGATGGTGTTTAAGTCTGTGCGCGAAGCCAATGTGCCCTTAAAGAGTGATCTGATGGGATCCTCCAGTGTGGACACGTTTGAGCAGATGTACCATCAGGAACTATCTCAGGTTATGGCCCAGAAAGGGGTTTTTGGTCTCGGTGACTGGCTGTCGGAACAGGTACAGAAGCAAACCAATACAACCAAGGCGATGGATGCTTATCAGCAGCTTTATGGGCAGACGTCCAGCCCTGCAATGGCTCTTGACCCTGCCGCCGAGAAGCGCTCTTTTTCCATACAGGATAAGCCAGTCACAGGGATTGAATTATGAGTGATATTTTATCCATTGGTGCTGGTGCCACGCAGCTGTATCGACAGTCGCTGGCCACGGTCAGTAATAATATTGCCAACCTCAATACTGAGGGTTATTCCCGTCAGGTGGCGAGCTCTGCCGAGGGCATGCCGAGCCAGCAGGGTACAGTGTTTATTGGCACGGGCGCGCGCCTTCAGGGTATTAGTCGCGCCTATGACGAGTTTATTGAAAGTGGTCTGCGCAATAGCAGCAGTGACCTTTCGACCCAGGAGCCCCTGATTCAGTACGCCAATCGAATTGTCGATATTATGGGTTCTCAGGCTTCTGGATTATCGACAGCTCTGGATCAGTTTTTTGCTACGGCCAGTGACCTTAGCGCCGACCCGGCATCCACTATTCAGCGCCAGCTTTTTGTCCGCGACGCTGATGCTCTGGCCTCTCGATTCCGCGAGATATCCGGGCATCTGGGCGCTGTGGAGCAGGAAGCTCGTTCGAATATTGAGCTTCAGGTAAGCACGCTTAATTCTTTGTCGGCGCAGCTGGTAGCGGTTAATTCCCAGCTGAGCGGAAAAATCACAATTGATAAACAGCCAGCGGGCCTGCTTGATCAGCGCGATCAGATTCTTCGGGATATGGCTGATATCAGCAAAATCCATGTCACTGAAGCCACCAGTGGTGAAGTGGCGGTGCGTCTGGGCAGCAGCTCCGGCTCTCTGATTGTGGATGGCAAGCAATCTGTAGATCTGGGTGCCAGATTTGATGGCAATGATCCGGGCCGCGTCGATATAGTGGTAGACCCCTACGGTGATACCCGGGCAGCCAGTACTGTGAGCAGCGGTATTTTGGGCGGCTTGATTAATTTCCGTAGTCAGACCCTGGGTCCGGCTATGGATAGTTTTGATTACCTCGCCCAGACATTAGTGGCAGAGGTTAATGAGATTCACAGTGCCGGTCTTGACCTTCGTGGTCAGCGCGGCACCGATCTATTCCAGATTGATTCGGTGTTTGATATCAGCTCTCCCACCGTGAATGCTGATATTGATATCGAGATTGAAGTGGTAGACCCCCAGGCCTTTAAATTCTCACCGTTCCAGATTCGCTGGATGTCTGAGGATAGCGTCTGGCGCATTGAGGATGGCAAAACAGGCGCAGTGACCTTTGCCCAGCCCGATGCCAATGGCTTTACCCATGCGGGTCTACAGCTAAATTCAACCGGCAGGCTCAACGATGGTGATACTTTTTATGTAGAGCCTCGCCAGCGTCCAGCGGCGGGCTTTAGATTGATCCAAACTGATCCCGAGGCGATTGCTGCTGCTGAGCGACTGCGCGTCACGGCCAGTGAAGCCAATATCAGTGAATCCAAAGTCTCTCTCAGCTATGGCCAGGAAACAGCTTTCCAAGGCTTTGAGCAGGGCATAGGTATCCTTAGTCTGGGCAATAACTCAAGTACCGCCGCAGGTATAGAAGTGACTGCCAGCAATCTGGCACCAGCCTTTGTGATTCCCCGCGGCGCTGACAACGTTGCCCTGATGATGGAAGTTCCCCAGGACAGTGGTCTGCGTATGCAGGTTATGACCAGCGAGGGCGTCCATATTATGGGCCACAGCATGGACACAGCGACCCAAGATGCTCTGATGTCCGGGGACAGTGGATTTAACAGCAGTAGCAGTTACAGCAGCACCTATCTAAATGCCACAGGCACAGATGCCTATCAGGATTTAGATATGACCTATGGCTTTTTAGCCAACCGCGTTGAGCGACAGGACTGGATACCCAGTGCTGACGGCAATGGCATGCAAGAGCAGACGACCATTATTAATGCCAGAATCGAGACTGCACCTGTGCGGCTGCAGGAAAATACTTCGGGCATCAGTGTCGATCTTATTGCTGCAGACAGTCTGGTGCTAAACGGTTATTCACTTAGCGCCCTGAGTCTGGCCAGTGGTGACGAGAGCTCGGCAGCGACTATGGCGGCCTGGCTAAATAGTGCCAGTGGTGACACTGGCGTTACTGCAGTAGCAAGCAATATTATTACTGTTGCTGAAGAGGATATTGATCTTCTGCAGCAGGTGAGAATCAACAATGTATTGATTGGCGGTGGTGCTTTCCCCGCCAGTATTGATGACCTGTCAGCTGCGATTAATACAGAGTCAGCCAGTACTAATGTATCGGCCTATGTCAGCCGTGATGGCGGCCTGATTTTGGCCAATACTGTTGGCCATGAGGGCGAGAGTATTACTCTGGGTAATCCAGATGGTTCATCAGCGACCAATGCTCTGGGTCAGTCCAACCAGACCTATGCCGGTATTCTGGCACTAGAGAGCACGGATAAAGTTCGCTTTACCTTTGGTGCCAATGGCGTACCCGCCGACCTTGCGGTACTGGGCCTGCGCACTGGTATTTATATGGACGGTGCAGCCAATGAAGATCTGGCTGTATTTGTCACTGGAACGGGCAGCGCCAATATTGCGGCCGGTTTTAATAAACCCCAGCTGGCAGATTCCAGCCAGAGCGAATCACCGTTCAGTGTTGATTTTATATCGGCGACGGAATATCGCATTACAGACACAGCCACTAGCACGGTTATGGCAACCAGAGACTATGCTGCTGGTGATGCCATTAACTACCAAAGCCTGACGCTGTCTTTTGATAGCGCACCTAAAACCGGCGATCGTTTTGTTGTCGATGGCAATCAGGGTGGTGTCGGTGACAATGGCAATATGCTGTTAATGGTGGCATTGCAGGACAAGCCCGTTCTTGAAGGTGGGCGCACCATTGGTGATGGCTATATTGATTTGGTGAGTACTGTGGGCAACAAGGCGACCCTAGGCAAAATTTCTCAGGAGGCACTGCAAGTGGTGTATGACCAGGCAGTTGAATCCAGAGATCAGGTATCTGGTGTGAGTCTGGATCAGGAAGCTGCAGATTTGATTCGCTTGCAGCAGGCTTATCAGGCGTCGGCACAGATAATTCAGATGTCATCAAAGATTTTTGATTCCATATTAGGCATTCGTTAAGGCGTTTACTCATGAAGATTTCAACCGGACAGATATTTGATCGAGCTGTGACTCAAATGAGCACCCAGCAGAGCAAAGTTGCAGAAATGCAGGCTCAGCTTGCCTCCGGCAAACAGATTCTGCAGACCAGTGATGACCCGGATAAAGCGGGACTCATCCAGCGCCTGAATACTGCCTACAATCGCCAGGAAACTTATGAGAGTAGCCTGGATAGTATTGAGGATCGCCTTGGTGCAGAGGAATCAGCCTTGACGGCGACAGATAATATTCTCCAGCGCATCCGCGAACTTGCAGTGCGGGCCAGCTCCGACACGCTGTCTGCTCCAGATCGTGAGATTTTGTCCATAGAAGTGTCGACCCTGAAAGAAGGTTTACTGGCTCTGGCCAATACCACAGATGTGCAGGGCAACTATGTGTTTGCCGGCTCTGCTGTGCGCACCGTTCCATTTGCCGCCGATGAGTCGGGCAATATGATATATCAGGGCGATGATAATTACGTGGCTGTCGATGTCTCTGAGCAGCGACGCCTGAATATGAACCGGCCAGGCAATGAGGTATTTGCCAGCCTTGTTCGCCAGGAAAGCGATGGCAGTGCCCAGAGGGTAGGTTTCTTCGCTGTTATTGAAGACTTTAGTACGGCACTAAAAAATAATGACACTGGCAATATCCAGCGCAGTCTTGCTGAGGTCGACAAGCTGTCGGCTACGGTTTCTTTATCTCTGGCTGATGTGGGTAGTCGCTTGAGTGTGGCTGACTCCCAAAGAGATATATTGGCCGACGCCAAGCTCAGGTACAAAGCACTGCTGTCCAATGCTGAAGATCTGGACTATGCCAGCGCGGTGACTCAGCTGTCAGCGGAGCTTTTATCTCTGGAGGCGGCACAGAGCAGTTTTGCCAAAATTTCCCAGTTGAGTCTGTTCAACTATATTCGTTAACCAGGGGTTGATCGATGGCTGATGCCAGTAGTGTTTCTTCACAGGTACTAACCACCTTGGGTGTGGGCTCCGGTTTGGATGTTTTCAAACTGGCCAAGGACTTGACCGATGTGGAAAAAGTGCCCAAGCAAGAGGCAATCCAAAATAGTATTGATGCCACTGAGGCGTCAATCTCGGGTTATGGTTTGGTCAGCTATCAGGTCGGTTTATTACAACAGGCCTTTGAAAATCTCAATGACTCCGATGAGCTTGCCACAAGCACGGGAACATCGTCTGATACCAGTGCGATTAGACTAACCTCTATCGATGGCTCGGCAGAGACCGGTGCTTACGATATTACTGTCACTAGATTGGCGCAAGAACAGCGAATGATCTCCGATGAGTACGCCAGTACAACGGCGAGCTTAAATGCGAGCTCATTTGATATTTCTATTACGGTAGGCAATGCCTCAACCACGACCACGGCGGTGACAGTGTCGACGCCGACACCGGCCGGAGTTGTCTCCGCAATCAATGCCGCAAACACAGGAGTCACCGCATCATTAGTAGATACTGGGATCAATGGCAGTAACTACCGCATTATCCTCTCCGGCGATACCGGCACTGAGGGCGGCTTCACTGTGACTTCATCGCCAGACCTCGGTTTTGGTGACAGCGGCAATACCTTGCAGGCGGCGCAAGATGCAGCCATCAACTTTGATGGTCTTACCGTGACCCGCGCCAGCAATGAAATTAATGATGTGATTGAAGGCGCGACGTTTTTATTGACTGAGGCCACTAGCTCAGCCGTACGTTTAAATATTACCAGTGATAAAAGCACCTTAAAAACCAACCTGCAAACTGTGATCACAACTTATAATGATCTCAATACAATGTTCGGTGAGCTGACTGCCGCGGGATCAGATGCAGAATTGGGAGGTGCACTGGCTGACGATACCTCTTTAGTGCGCTATCTTAGAACTCAAATTCGTTCTGCGCTGTTTGCCGATTCATCGACCACCTCTGGCGATATCAATGCCTTGCGTGACCTGGGTATAAGTATTGATAGGACTGGCGATCTTACATTTGATGAAACCACCTATGATAGCGTTATTGCCTCTAGCTACGATGATGTGGTGATGATGCTATCCGCCAATACCAGCAATCAAACTCTCTATGGCACGGCCGACAGGGGCTTGGCTCAGGATATTGCTACTACGCTTGAGGGCTTTAGCGAGAGCACCGGCGTATTGACCACCAGAACATCTAACGCCGAGGAGGAGTTGGACGATTTTAAAGAGGAGCTATTAAAGCTTGAGGCGAGGATGGAAAATGTGTATCAGCGCTACCTCACCCAATTTACCGCGATGGAGACGTTGATGGCGAGCATGGACACCACCAAAGATTATCTTGAAGGCCAGCTAGAGCAGTTGTCAAAAGCCTATGATAACTAAGTTAGAAGCTAATTTTTTACAGGCAAAAAAAACCCGATAAGTGACTATCGGGTTTTGATGAGCTAACCCAGCTCAGGGGTGTTACAGGTGTTTATTTCAGCAGTGCTAATACAGTCTGTGCCTGCTGGTTAGCCTGTGCCAACATGGCAGTACCGGCTTGCGCGATAATTTGGGTTTTCGCTAGCTCAGTACTTTCTGATGCGTAATCCGCATCTTCAATCCGGCTTCTAGCCGCTTGAGTATTCATTGAAATATTGTTTAGGTTATCAACGGTATACTCTAGGCGATTGATAGCTGCACCGTATGTACCTCGCTGCTGGGCTAGAGCATCAATATCGGTATCGAGCGCTATAATAGCCGCGGCAGCATTAGTTGCATCATCAATATCACCGCCGGTAATTGTAAGCGCGGCAGTATTAAAATCACCAAAAGCAACATTTACAGTCTGAGCAGAGTCTGCACCCACCTGATAGGTAACGGTGCCGGTAGTACCTACCGCACCAGTGATTATCGCAGTACCGTTAAACTGAGTCGCTTCGGCAATACGATCTATCTCTGAAAGCAGCGCTTGATACTCCAAATCCAGAGCATCCAAATCAGCAGCGGTTTGAGTACCGTTGACTGCCTGAACGGCAAGTTCACGCATACGCTGCATCATATTACCGATTTCGACAGTGGCGCCGTCAGCGGTCTGTATCATTGAAATTGCATCATTGGCATTTTTAGCCGCCATATCCAGACCTTTAATCTGTGCCGTCATGGTCAAACCCATTGATAGACCACCAGCGTCATCTGAGGCGGAGTTGATTTTCAAGCCAGTCGATAAACGTTCCATAGATTGACCCATGGCTCTCTCATTTCTCGCTAGCGCGTTTGCCGTAAGTGTGGCGGCAACATTTGTATTAATAACAGCCATTGTAAGGCTCCTCTATAGTAGTAAAGAAAATTTTAGTGGCCCTATAAACCATGCTTTAGGAAACGCACTATTACCTTTATCGGCAACAAATCTAGAACCTTTAGCAAAAGTGGCAATTAATTGCCAATTAGGTTGCCGCTTTTTCTCAGATTATCAGGTTGCAAGAAGGTTAGATTTCAGATGGGCACAAAAAAGCCCGGCTCTCTGACCGGGCTTTTGAGTTGTTACCTGAAGCTAAGTTTTTACTTAAGTAATGCCAGTACCGACTGAGCTTGCTGATTGGCTTGGGCCAACATCGCAGTACCAGCCTGGGCAACGATCTGAGTTCTTGCCAGTTCGGTACTCTCTGATGCGTAATCCGCATCTTCAATCCGGCTTCTAGCCGCTTGAGTATTCATTGAAATATTGTTTAGGTTATCAACGGTATACTCTAGGCGATTGATAGCTGCACCGTATGTACCTCGCTGCTGGGCTAGAGCAGCAATATCGGTATCGAGCGCTAAAATAGCCGCGGCAGCATTAGTTGCATCATCAATATCACCGCCGGTAATTGTAAGCGCGGCAGTATTAAAATCACCAAAAGCAACATTTACAGTCTGAGCAGAGTCTGCACCCACCTGAAAGGTAACGGTGCCGGTAGTACCTACCGCACCAGTGATTATCGCAGTACCGTTAAACTGAGTCGCTTCGGCAATACGATCTATCTCTGAAAGCAGCGCTTGATACTCCAAATCCAGAGCATCCAAATCAGCATCGGTTTGAGTACCGTTGACTGCCTGAACGGCAAGTTCACGCATACGCTGCATCATATTACCGATTTCGACAGTGGCGCCGTCAGCGGTCTGTATCATTGAAATCGCATCATTGGCATTTTTAGCGGCCATATCCAGACCTTTAATCTGTGCCGTCATGGTCATACTCATTGATAAGCCAGCAGCGTCGTCTTTTGCAGAGTTTATCTTTAAACCAGTAGAAAGACGTTCCATCGCCTGAGTGGCGGCGCGATCGTTTCTTGAAAGAGCATTTGCCGTTAAAGTTGCGGCAACATTTGTATTGATAACAGCCATTTTAATTTCCTCACCTGTAAATTTAGTCTTAAGTTAAACAAATCCACTGTTCTTGATCTGCCTATGGTTTATGTATCGACACAGATCAGGAAAACTTAAGTTTTTTTATTAAGAAATGGCAGAAGGGAGGGACGGCTTTTAATGAGGGTGTTAAAAAACAAAGAACCCCTGGCTGAAGGGGTTCTTTGTGGCATACATAACTTAGCGATGGGCTAGTAACTTGTAACCCAGGGCGATTATTTTCTGATCATTAGCCTTTTAAGAGCGCTAAAACAGATTGGTTCTGTTGGTTAGCCTGCGTAAGCATGGCTGTGCCTGCCTGCTGAATTATCTGCGTGCGAGCTAGCTCTGTTGTTTCTGCAGCATAATCGGCGTCTTCAATACGACTGCGTGATGCAGCAGCGTTTTGAGACACATTAGTCAGGTTGTCAATTGCGTACTCAAGCCGATTCATAGCCGCACCAAAGGTGGCGCGCTGGGCGTTGATACCATCGATGGCAGTATCTAGAGAGGCAATTGCGGCGTTGGCATCTGCATCTGTATCAATTGTAATTGCCGAGATATCGGTACCATACACGCCTGACAGGGCCGTGACGCCAGCAGTAGTTTCAGCTACCGTTTGTGCGGAGCCATTTTCGCTAATGGTCGGTGGGACGGTGACCACTTCTGCATTATCGTAGGTCAGGGTCAAGCTGGTTGTTCCGTCGGACGCGGTCAGACGACTCAGAGAGCCATCGGCTTCAATCGCTGCGGCAAGCCCGGCGACGGTAGTTAATGCCCCTACAGTAGTAGCATCTAACGTTATAGTATTCTGACCATCGCTGATCACAAAGTCGCCGGCTAAAGCGGCTACTCCGGCGTCATCAATAGTGAAGTCGTAAACTGCTGGAACACCTGCTACATCAGTAGTAGACGCATTCAGATTCCAGTCGCCAAAGGCAACGCTCATGGTCTGCAGTGAATTACCGCCAACCTGGAATACTGCTGTGCCGTTGCTAGAGGTGCCTGCTGTGCCACTGAGAACATTCTCACCGTTCCACTGGGTCTGGTTAGCAACACGTTCGATCTCGGTTCGCAACTGGACAAATTCTAAATTCAAGCTGCTCTGGTCAGTGGATGTCACTGTGCCATTGGAAGCCTGAACAGCCAGCTCACGCATGCGCTGCATCATATTGCCAATCTCGATGGAAGCGCCATCCGCAGTTTGCACCATGCTGATCGCATCGTTAGCATTTTGTGCTGCTTGATCAAGACCTCTGATCTGAGCAGTCATTCTTGAAGATACAGCCAGTCCAGCAGCGTCATCTTTGGCAGAGTTAATGCTCTTGCCTGTAGATAAACGCTCCATGGTCGCAGCCATATCACGGTCGTTTCTCGCTAACGCATTGGTTGTCATAGTCGCAGCGATATTGGTATTAATAACAGCCATTTTAAATTCCTCATTGTTCATTCAAGTTATGCTCCTGAGCCCAATTGGCTGCAGGATGTTTTTTAAACCGATAACCGCGAGTTACGCGCAGTTGCCTGTCCGTAGGCGTCGATCTAAAAAGCCTTACTTCAAATCCACTATGGTGAACAAAAATCCCAGGGTCTAACGCCCAAAAGATCAGTCACCATCTAAGGAATAGCAAAACTGATGCCAACTAATGAAGAAATGTTAAAAATTTAAATAAAGGTTATTAATATCAAGGAGTTAAAATTTTATCGTGCAGAAGCTTTGCCGCGATTGCCGAGCAAGTGGCATGTTTTTGCCGATATTTTTTGCCACTCTGTCGGAAATCCGGCAGATGGTGAGGAAGGAAGGTTAAATGTTTAACCTGAGTGAAGGTTAGCTGAGCCCGGTCTAAAATTTGTCGTCAAACAGGACACCTTTTAAAGATTCGATTTGTTTTGCAATACGCAATATGGCGTCGCCAGGCACTTTGCGAATGATCTCGCCAGTATTAGTATCCGTTACCTGAACAACAAAGCGGTTAGAAGTATCGTCGATTGAGAAGTGTAAGCTGGTAGGAACCTGCTTAACCGTTGCATTAAGTTCCTCGATAGCATCATCCAATTGCTTAATTGTTTCGTTTATTTGCTGAATCGACTCACCTTTGCGCGCAGCAGCGGCACGGCCAACGTCTTCAGCACTGATGCTCGGTTCAGGCTTCACGGGTGTTATGTTTAGAGCATTCCCAGCTTTGGCTTGCGCCGCTGAGGGTTGTGGCGTTATTTGGGCGCCGACGTTAATGCTAATTTCATTGCCTGACATTGTTTTCACCATTTTGTAGTGCGGCCTGCTTGTCTGCCGCTGATCTTGCGCTCATTATGCCCTGTCACGCTTAAAATCAGTTCCTGTCATATCTATCGACAGCTTAATGTGAAGCTTTAGCAATTAAATTGAAATTATTTGCTTGTCTTGACCCTCAACTTGGCTATCTAGGCCTTCTATGTGGCGTTATACTCCTGCTTTTGAAAAAATCCGACCATTATTCCGTCATGATAATAAATATTATTAAACAGATTGATCGATTTACCGAGGCCACAGGTCGTGCGCTGTCCTGGCTGACTTTGGTAATGGTTGGGTTGGTAGTTGCAGTGGTGATCGGGCGATATTTTGTTGGTCTGGGCTCTATTGCGCTGCAGGAGTCTGTGACTTACCTGCATGCTCTGGTTTTTATGCTGGGTCTGGCTTTTACCTTGAAACGTGGTGGTCATGTGCGGGTGGATATTTTCTATCGCAGCTACTCACCGCGGATTAAAGCGCTGGTGGATTTGCTGGGTGGGCTGATTTTTCTGCTGCCTTTTTGTCTGCTGATCTTTTTCAGCAGCTGGGACTATGTGCTTGCAAGCTGGGCTGCGGGAGAGGGTTCTTCAGAAAATAGTGGCATTGCAGCAGTTTATCTACTCAAAACATTGATGTTAATTATGCCCCTGACATTGCTATTACAGGGCATCGCCGAGATATTAAAAGCGTTTTTAATACTGAGAACTGGCCCAGAGGCAACAGATCAGGATAAGGGAGCTAAGGCAGTTTTATAATGGCTGAATATATCCCCTTTTTGATGTTTGTCTGTGTCTGTCTGGTATTGATGGCAGGTTACCCCGTGGCCTTTACCCTC